>Ga0315288_10000394_pt1 | contig 55154 bp, 48 predicted proteins | sample YL17G11_20_MG_FD_203454 | JGI IMG/M metagenome (GOLD analysis project Ga0315288, IMG submission 203454) | Sediment microbial communities from Yellowstone Lake, YNP, Wyoming, USA - YL17G11_20 | ecosystem: Environmental > Aquatic > Freshwater > Lake > Sediment | place: USA: Wyoming | collected... | reverse complement strand
TCGCCGAGGACCTCGCCGGTGATCGGGTCGAAGCGAGTGATCCGCTCGATAGCGTCGCCCCACCACTCGATCCGCACGGCGGTCTCCTCGTAGGCGGGGAAGACCTCCATCACGTCGCCCTGCACACGGAACTTCCCTCGCACGAAGTTCACCTGGTTGCGTTCGTACCGGATGTCGACGAGGCGTTGCTTGGCCCACTCCATGTCGGTGGGGACGCCCCGGTGCACGCGGAGGATCTGGCCCATGTACTCCTCGGGCGAGCCGAGGCCGTAGATGCACGAGACGCTCGCAACGATCAGCACGTCGCGCCGCGTGAGGAGCGCACTCGTGGCCGAGTGGCGCAGCCGGTCGATCTCGTCGTTGATCGACGAGTCCTTCTCGATGTACGTGTCGGTCTGCGGGACGTAGGCCTCGGGCTGGTAGTAGTCGTAGTAGCTGACGAAGTACTCGACCGCGTTCTCGGGGAAGAACTCGCGGAACTCGTTCGCGAGCTGCGCGCCGAGGGACTTGTTCGGAGCCATCACGAGCGTCGGCTTCTGGACCCGCTCCACGACCTGGGCGATCGTGAACGTCTTCCCGGTGCCGGTGGCCCCGAGCAGCGTGAGGTACGGCTCGCCGGCGCGGATCCCCTCCGTCAGGTCGTCGACGGCCTTCGGCTGGTCTCCGGAAAGCTCGAACTCGGCGTGGATCTTGAAGGGTGGCACGGAGCGATTCTAGGCCGGGTCGCAGACAGGGCCGTGGGCAACCATGCGCGCCTCACCGCCCTTCGTACCTGCGCGCAACATCGAGCCCACAGCAAGTCAGAGCCCCCGCCTGCGGTCTGCTCGCCCCTCGATGAACGCGCGCAGGTCGGGCAGGTGCGCGTCGGCGTGTCGGAACACCCCGCCCGGTCCGCCGAGGATCCGGCCGAGCTGGTGGCCGAGCGGCGTGCGACCCCGAGTGGTGGCCGGCGCGTTCCAGCGCTCGGCGCTCATCTGACGGATCGTCGCCACCAGCTCCTGGTGCGTTCGGCCAGCCCGGCGGGAGATCTCCGCGTACGACAGCCGTGCCTTGGCCGCGACGGCCTCGGCGTTGATGTCGAACAGTGTTCGCGTCCGGAACAGGCGGTCGATCGGGGCCGGCTCATCGCGTTCCCACGCGACCAGCGCCTCGAGCGCCCGCTCCTCCCAGCTGGCCAGGTGACCGGCGAGATCCTTCGGTGACCACTCCCCGCCCCCGAGGCCGGACCGGCCGAGGTCGCGCGGGCCGAGCCGGGCGAGCAACTTCCCCAGTTCTGCGTACCCGTCCTCCAGGACGTGGATCGCGTCCTCCCTGCTCGGCAGCTTCGGGCGCGCTACGGTCGGCATCCTCCCTACATCCGCCCGGCTTCGATGATGCTCTGGAGGAACTGCTTCGTTCGTTCCTCTCGGGGCTCGGTGAAGATCTGTGCCGGCGGTCCCTCCTCAAGGATCACGCCGTCGTCCAGGAAGCACACCCGGTTCGCGATGTCGCGCGCGAACCCCATCTCGTGCGTCGCGATGACCATGGTCATGCCGCCAGCGGCGAGCTCGCGGATCACGTTCAGAACCTCCGCCACCAGCTCGGGATCGAGGGCGCTCGTCACCTCGTCGAGCAACATGATGTCGGGCTTCATCGCGAGCGCCCGCACGATCGCGAGCCGCTGCTGCTGTCCGCCGGACAGCCGGTCGGGGAACTCGTCCCGCTTGTCAACCAGACCGAACCGTTCCAGCAGCTCCGTCGCACCGGCCTCCGCGTCCGCGGCAGACATCTTCAGGGCCTTGATCGGCGCGAGCGTGATGTTCCGCATCACCGTCATGTGCGGGAACAGGTTGAACGACTGGAACACGATCCCGATGTGCCGGCGGATGCGGTTCACGTCGACGCCCTCGGCCGTGATCTCTTCGCCCTCGACGACTATCCGTCCGGCGTCGATGTCCTCCAGCAGATTCACGCACCGCAGCAGCGTCGACTTCCCCGAGCCCGAGGCCCCGATCAGGCAGATGACCTCGTGCTCGGCCACCGATAGGTCGATGCCGCGAAGGACATGCGTGGCGTCGAAGGACTTGTGGACCTTCTCCATCCGCAGGGCCTCGCCGTTCCCGATCATCGCGCTCCACCACCGGCGCGCCGCCTGCGGTCACGCTCGATCAGGTGATCGGTGAACCGCGCGAGCGGGATCGTGAGCAGGATGAACAGGAATGCGGCCACCACGTAGGGCGAGAAGTTGAACCGCAACGAGCTGTAGATCCCCGCGGCCCGAACGGCCTCGATCGGGCCGACGACCGCGAGCAGCGCCGTGTCCTTCTGAAGGCTCACGAAGTCGTTCAGGAGCGGTGGGATGACCCGACGGATGGCCTGTGGAAGGATGACGTAGCGCAGCGACTGCCACCGCGTAAGTCCAAGGGAACGCGCAGCCATCATCTGGCTCGCGTGGACCGACTCGATGCCGGCCCGATACACCTCCGACACGTACGCGGAGTACGAGAGCACCAGCGCTGCACCCCCGTACACAACGGGACCCTGCGTCGACAACCCCTGGATCTGCAGTGCTGGGATGCCATACGTGAACATGAAGATGACCAGCAGGAGCGGCGTCCCCCGGAAGAGGTCCGTGTACACGATCGCGACCATCCGGAACGGGAAGAACACCGGTCCGGGGATCTGCCGGATCACGGCGATCAGTAGGGCCAGGATGAGGATCAGGACCTCGGCCACCATGAACACCTCGACGTTCAGCAGGAACCCTCGCCAGATCGGTGGCAGGCCGGCTTCCGGCACGCCGAAGAACGACGCCTTCATCGCGCGGAAGCTGAAGAACTGCGCACCGACAGCCCTGAAGCCCGGAGCCAGAACGACCACGAGTGTGAGCACCGCGAAGAAGACGATCGTGCTCACTGAAGAGACGAGGAACGCTCGGTTGCCGAGCAGCCTCGAGCCCCGCTCCTTCGGGGGCGGGGGCTCCAGCGGTTCCTCGACCCAGGCCCGCGGCCCCGTCATGCCGCTCCCGCCACGGCTACTGGATCAGCGGGACGGAGAGGTAGCTTTCGAGCCACTGCTTCTGGAGCTGATCGAGCGTGCCGGCGGACTTGAGGTCGGCCAGCGCCTCGTTGACGCAGGTGACGAGCGGGTTCCCCTTCTCGAACGCCATGCCGAACTGCTCGCCCGCGAACGGGAACTTGCCGACTAGCGTCGCGTCCTTGATCGAATACTGGGTGTAGGAGGCGGTTGGCAGATCCAGGATCATGCCGTCGATCTGGCCGTTCTCCAGCGCCGGCTTGGCCTCACTGGTGTGGTCGTACACGGCCGGCTGTTGGGTCGGCTGGATGTTCTGGCTGATGAACACGAGGCTCGTCGTGCCGATCTCCGCACCGAACTTGTACTGCTTCAGCTCCGCCATCGTGGTTGCGCTCGCGATCGGCGTGCCCTTGATCGCGATGAGCGCCTGCTGGTCGTCGTAGTAACCGTCGCTGAAAGTCACGACCTCCGCCCGCTCCGGCAGGATCGAGATCTGCTCGATAGCGAAGTCGTAGGATTTCGGCCCGGGCGCGTACGTCTTGCTGAACGGCTCGACGACCCACTTGACCTCATCCGCACCGAAGCCGAGGCCCTCCGCCACCGCATAAGCCACCGCGCTCTCGTAGCCCATCCCGTTGCTCGGATCGTTCTTCTTGAACCACGGCGGATAGGCCGGGTTGTCGGTGGCCACAGTCAGCTGCCCGGGGTTCACCAGGTTGAGGCTGTCCTTGCTGCAACTCGCAGCCGACGGCGAGCCGCTGCCGGATACCGTCGAGTTCTCGCTCGCGCACGCGGCGAGTAGCAGCCCGAGCGCCGCCATGGCAACGAGGATCCTGCGCATGGTCGTTCCCCCTGTTCTTCACGGATGGACGCGCCCCTACCGCATCCGGCCGGAGCGTAGCACAGGCCTGTTCGGAGGAAGCCGGCGGCGGGCCGTCAAGGCGCGCGTCAGGAGCCGGTGACGTAGCCGAGGCGCTTGTCGACAACGTTCCGGAGCGGTGCACCGGTCAGGAACCGCTCGAGGTTCTCGACGAACAGCTCCACGACCCCCTCTCGCCACCCGCCGAAATCCCCGGACACATGCGGCGAGACGATGACGTTCGGCATCTCCCAGAGTGGGCTGTCCTCGGGTAGCGGCTCCTCCTCGAAGACGTCGAGCGCGGCCGCGCCGATCTCTCCGGTCCGGAGCGCTGCGACGAGCGCGACCTGGTCGACCGTGCTCCCCCGCCCGACGTTCACGAACCGTGCCCATGGGTTCATCGCCTCGAATGCGTTCGCCCCGAACAGGTGCCGGGTCGCGTCTGTCGCCGGGAGCGCGTCGACGACGTAGTCGGCCCACGGCAGCGCGCCGAGCAGTTCGTCGGCGCCGAGGACGACGTCGAAGACGCCGTCGTCCGGCCGGGTCCTCCGGCCGACCCCCCGGACCTGCATGCCGAGCGCCGACGCGAGACGGCCGATCGCGCGGCCGATGCCTCCAACGCCGACGATCAGCAAGTGCCTGCCGGAGAGCAGCTCGGCGTCGCGGCGCCGCCACTCCCTCCGGCGCTGCCGGTCGACGACGCCGATGAGATCCTTCGCGAAGAGGAGCATCAGCCCGACCACGTACTCGGCGATCGCCTCGTCGAAGACCCCACGAGCGTTCGTCAGCACGACGTCGCTCTCGACGAGCTCGGGGAACAGCAGGCCGTCCACACCGGCCCAAGCTGCCTGGATCCAACGTAGCCGTGCGGCGCGCGGCCACGCCGTCCGAAGCAGCTCGCGTTCCGGCCGCCACGCGAACAGGATCTCGGCGTCCTCGAACTCGCGCGCGAGATCCTCGGCGGTCGTGGCGAAGGCGAGGTCGACTACCTCCTCGACCAAGCGGATCCCCGGTGGCGGGTCGGACTCCTCGGCCCCCATCACGACGACGCGCGTCCGCTCGGTCACAGCAGCTTCCGCCCCGAGCACCCGGTGTCGAGCTCGTGCCAGAACGTCACGCGGTCATCGCCGAGCCGCCAACACAGGAACACGCGACGGCCCTCTCGCTCCCCCGGGAAGTCGATCAGCCCGGTCTCGGGGTCGCGCAAGACGATCCCCTGCCGGGCCAGCCACTCGACCTCGACCCTCAGCGTCTCCGAGGCGACCCAGTAGTTCCCGTCGGCGTGCGGGTCTCCGTCGGCCACGACCGGTGCCTCGATGCGCTCGGCGGCGCCCAGCATCACCTGGCGCGCCCCACGGATCCGACCCAGCCGCTCGCGCAGCTCCGGGAGCATCGCGTCGGCTTGCTTGGCTGTGCAGGTCGGTTCCCCCGCGTAGGTCGACCCGTTACCCATCGTCACAGCCCGATGGCGGTCGGCAGCTGATCCAGGGACGTGATCCGCGCCCCCGCGGCGTTGGGGAACCGCTCGCGACGGTCGAGCAGCACCGGGAACATCCCGACCGCCGCCGCGGGGTCGACGTCGAACTCGGGGTTGTCTCCGACGTAGACCGACGCCTCCGCCTCGACGCCGGCGCGCTCCATCGCGATCTCGAAGATCCGCGGGTCGGGCTTCTCGAGCCCCTCGAGACCCGAGATCACCCGCACGCCGAGGTACCCCGACACGCCGAGCTCCTCGAGCAGCTGCTCCAGCCACTCCTCGAAGTTCGATATGACCCCCAGCTTCAGGCCGGCTGCGCTCAGTCGATCGAGCACCGGGATCACGTCCTCGAACAGCGAGTAGTTGGCGAGGTCGGTGAACCCCGCGTACACGACGTCGATCAGCCCGTTCCCAGTCGGGATCCCGAGCTCGCGAAGGAAGGTGCCGTAGACGTCGTGCCAGAACCGCTTCGACCTTTCCGGTGAGGTCGTCCAGAGCTCGTTCGTCTCGGCGGCCTGCCGGAACCGGTCGAACACGACGTGGATCCGGTCGCGGATCGTCTCGGCCGGGACGTCGTGGCCCTCGTGCCGCAGTATCTCGGCGAAGAGGTCGGGGAAGGTCGGCTGCGGGTGCACCAGGGTCTCCCCGGCATCGAAGAAGACCGCCGCGTACTTCACGGAGCCGATGATAGGTGACCTGCCTGCGTCACTCGGCCGGACGGCGGGCTCGGGCTTCCAGGTCCTCCCACACGTGGTCGATCTGACCCTCGAGCTCGTCGAGCGTTCCCTCGTTGTCGACGATGACGTCGGCTACCTGGGCCGTGGCCTCGAGGGGAAGCTGGGCGGCGATCCGAGCCCTGACGGACTCCTCGGACATCCCGCGCTCGCGCACCAGCCGCTCGACCTGGGTCTCGATCCGCGTCGATACGACGACGAGGACCTCGAAGACCGGGTACATGCCGGTCTCCACGATCAGCGGTGCGCTGAGCACGACGACCTTGTCGGTGTCCCGGTAGCGCTCCGCCTCCTCGGCGAACATCCGGCGCACCTCGGGGTGGACGATCGTCTCGAGGTCGCGGCGGGCCGCCGCATCGGCGAACACGATGCTCGCGAGAGCCTCCCGGTCGACGTCGCCGCCCGGCGCGAGCACGTTCGGCCCGAATCGCTCAGCGACCTTCTCATGGCCGGGCGTCCCCGGCGCGATGGCTCGGTGCCCGAGCTCGTCGGCGTCGAACACGATCGCACCGCGCTCTTCGAGCATGCGCGCGACCGTGGACTTGCCCGACCCGATCCCGCCGGTGAGACCGACGAGCAGCATCGGCTACTCGGAGCGGCCCTCGCGCCGCTTCAGGTCCTCGAGGATCGCCTCCAGCGAGACCTCCTCCTCTTCCTCTGGTTCGGGCACCGGTGCGACGGCCTCGGGTTCGGGGGCCGGGGGGACCTCCACCGGAGCCGGAACGAAAGGCGGCTCGGGAGCGGGGACGGCGGCGGCCTCCGGCGCGGGGACGGCGGCGGCCGGCGGCTCGGCGACGGGCATCTCCTCGACCATCGCGACCTCCTCGGCCGCGGGCGCCGCTACCTCTTCCTCGATCTCGGTCTCGGTGATCGGCGGTGCCGCGCCGCCGACCTGGCGCATCGACAAGCTGATACGGCGGCGGGCGACGTCGACCTCGATCACTTTGACGTGGACCTGGTCGCCGACCGAGAGCACCGACTCCGGCGACTCGACATGCTGATCCGAGAGCTCGGAGATGTGGACCAGGCCCTCGATCCCAGCCGCGACGCGGACGAACGCCCCGAAGGGCACGAGCTTCGTGACCTGGCCGTCGATGATCTCGCCGGCCGTGTACTTGCGTTCGAACTCCTTCCAGGGGTCCTCCTGGGTGGCCTTGAGCGACAGCGACACGCGCTCGCGCTCCAGATCGACGTCGAGCACCTCGACCTCGACCTCCTCGCCGACCTGGATGATCTCGCTCGGGTGGTCGACGTGCTTCCACGACAGCTCGGAGACGTGGACCAGACCGTCCACTCCACCGAGATCGACGAATGCGCCGAAGTTCACGATCGAGCTGACGGCGCCCTTGCGCCGCTCACCCTTCTGGAGCGACTCGAGGAACTTCTTGCGCCCCTCGCTCTGCGACTCCTCGAGGAACGCGCGGCGGGACAGGACCACGTTGTTGCGGTTGCGGTCGAGCTCGATGATCTTGCACTCGAGCTCGGTGCCGACGAACGGGTGGAGGTCGCGCACGCGGCGCAGGTCCACGAGCGAGGCCGGCAGGAACCCGCGCAGGCCGATGTCGAGGATCAGGCCGCCCTTGACGACCTCGATGACCGGGCCCTTGATCGTGGAGCCCGACGTCATGACCTCCTCGATCCTGCCCCAGGCGCGCTCATACTGCGCGCGCTTCTTGGACAGGATCAGGCGACCCTCCTTGTCCTCCTTCTGAAGGACAAGGGCCTCGACCCTGTCGCCGACGTGGACGACCTCGTTCGGGTCAACATCGTGGCGGATCGAGAGCTCCTTGGCGGGGATGACCCCCTCGGACTTGTAGCCGATGTCGAGCAGGACCTCGTCGCGGTCGATCTTCACGATCTCGCCCTCGACGATGTCCCCGTCTTTGAAGTCGTGGAGCGAGGCCTCCATGGCCTCGACCAGCTCCTCCGGTGTCAGGTCGCGCTCGGGCGCGGCCTTGGTGTCCATGTCGTCTATCTCAACCATCTCCTTCCGCACACAAGACGCACCGCGGCGCTCAGGAGCTGCCGTGATTCACGTGCGTCGTGCGGCGGAAGGGATGGTAGTTGGATGGGAGAAAGGCCGTCAACGACCGAACCGGCAGATGGGCACCAGCGACTCAGTGGCCGGCGGGAACAGCCTCGGCCCAGTTCGGGCCCCAGCCGAGGTCGGCCTCGAGCGGCACCGAGAGTTCCGCTGCGTGCTCCATCCGCTCCTTGACCAGCGCAACGGTGGCCTCGACCTGACCCGCGGCGACCTCGAACACCAGCTCGTCGTGGACGGTGAGCAGCATGTGGCAGCCGAGATCGGAGTCGCAGAGAGCGGCGTCCACCTTGAGCATCCCGAGCTTGAACACGTCTGCGGCGCTCCCCTGGATTGGCGCGTTCAGAGCCATCCGGCGCCCCATGTCACGCACGCGCGGGTTCGATGCCTGCAGTTCCGGGATGTAGCGACGGCGCCCGAGGAGCGTCTCGGTGAAGCCCTCCGCCGTCGCCTTCGCGACCTGGCGGTCGAGGTAGTCGTGGATCTGCGGGAAGTTCGCGAAGTAGGCGTCGATGAACTCCTGCGCCTCGTCGGGCGTGATGTCCATCCGCGACGCTAGGCCGAAGGCGTTCATCCCGTAGGCGAGCCCGTAGTTCACGGCCTTCGCGCGGTTGCGGAGCGTCGAGTCGACCTTGTCCTCCGGCAACCCGAAGACCTTGGCGGCCGTCGCGGTGTGGATATCGGCGCCGGACTCGAACGCGGCCGTGAGCCCCTCGTCCTCCGCGAGGTGCGCGAGGATCCGAAGCTCGATCTGCGAGTAGTCGGCGACGAGCAGCAGCTGGTCCTTCGAGCCGGGGACGAACGCCCGTCTGATCTCGCGGCCGAGCTCGGTGCGCGCGGGGATGTTCTGAAGGTTGGGGTTGAGCGACGACAGTCGTCCGGTCGCCGCGCCGGTCTGGTTGAACGTCGTGTGGACACGCCGGTCGCGCGGGTCGACCTGCCGCGGAAGAGCCTCCAGGTACGTCGAGTTCAACTTGTCGAGCTCGCGCCACGAGAGCAGCGCGTCGACGATCGGGTGCTGGTCGCGGAGCTTCTCGAGCACGCTCGCGTCGGTCGAGAGTTGCCCCTTCGGAGTGCGCTTGCCGGGCGACAACCGGAGCTTCTCATAGAGGATCGCCCGGAGCTGCGGCGGTGAGTTCAGGTTGAACTCCTCGCCCGCGTGCCGGAAGACCTCGGCCCGGAGTGTCGCCATCCGATCGCGCACACCCTCGGCCATGCCCTGGAGGTAGTCGACGTCGAGCGCGATCCCACGCGCCTGCATCCGCGCGAGGACCGAGGAGAGCGGCAGCTCGACGTCCTCGAGGAGCGCGCGCAACCCCGCGCGGTCGATCCGCTCGGCCATCGCCGGCGCGAGCAGCGCGACAGCCGCCGCCTCAGCGGCCGCATTGCGCCATGAGCCGGCGAACAGCTGACCCTCCGACTCCTCTGTCACCTGCGCGAGCAGATCGGCGCCCAGGTACTGCTGGCAGAGCGAACGTAGGGGGTAGTCGCCGGCGGCCGGGTCGAGCAGGTAGCCGGCGAGCATCGTGTCGAATGCGAGGCCCGACATCTCGCCGCCTTCCGCGATGACGGCGGTCTCCACGTCCTTTCCATCGTGCGCCCACTTCGGCGCGGACGGATCGGCGATCGCGCTCTGGAGTTCCTTCAGGTCCTCCACCGGCGCGTATGCCGCCTGCCCCCCACCGACAGAAACGGCCACCCCGCGGACGTGTCGCCCTTCGAGATCGAGTCGCACCGCCTTCGGGGCGTCGGATGCGAGCAGCCTGGCGATCTCGTCGGCGGTCTCCTCACGCAGGTCGAGCTCGGCCGTTTCCACCGCCGGCTTCGTCCCGCGCCCGACGTCCTCCAGCCGCTCGAACAGGGTCCGGAACTCGAGCGAGGTGAACAGGCGCCGCACGGCCTCCATGTCCCACTCGCCCATCACGCAGTCCTCGGGCCCGATCTCGAGGTCGAGGTCGGTGTGCAGGTGCGCGAGGTCCTTGTTGAACGCGAGCTGGTCGCCGGCCGCGGCGATCGCGTCCTTCAGTTTCCCCTTCAGCTCGTCGGTCCGCTCGAGCAGCGCCTCGACCGAGCCGAAGTCCTGGATCAGCTTCGACGCGGTCTTCTCCCCCACGCCCGGCACGCCGGGGATGTTGTCGGAGGGATCGCCCTTCAGAGCGACGAAGTCGAGGTACTTCGCCGGGGGCAGCCCGAACCGCTCCTCGACGGCGGCCTCGTCGTAGAGCTTGATCTCGGAGATGCCTTTCACGTTGAACATCACCCGGATACCGGGCCGCACCACCTGGAAGAAGTCGCGATCGGCCGTGACGATGACCGCCTCGATGCCGAGGTCGGCCGCGCGCAGGGCGAGCGTGGCGATCGCGTCGTCGGCCTCGTGCCCCTCGACGCCGATCACGGGGATCTTGAGCGTGTCGAGCACTTCGACGATGAGGCCGAGCTGCTGGCGGAACTCGTCCGGAGCTTCGGGCCTGCCGGCCTTGTACTCGGCGTACTTCTCCAGGCGCACGGTCGGCGCCCCGATATCGAACGCCACCGCGATGAGGTCCGGGCGCTCCTCACCGAGCAGCTTGATCAGCATCGAGGTGAAGCCGTACACCGCGTTAGTGACCTGACCGGTGCTGGTGGCAAGCGTGGTCGGCAGCGCGAAGAACGCGCGATACGACAGGCTGTGCCCGTCGAGGAGGAACAATCGCTTCGGGGTCTCACCCGTGCTGTCGGCCACCGGTCGCGATCCTAGCGCGATCATCCGACGCTCCGGAGCGAACGGCTCGGTTCGCGAGGATGTCACTCTTTCTTCCTTCGAACGACGACGGCCGCTGCCTGCGGGTCTATTCCACACCATCGGCGGCGCAACGGTTCCCATCGCGTTGACACGTTCGTATTGCGTGGCTACTGTTCGTTTCGGTCCCAAGCGGCCGCAGGGACCGGGAGGCCGCGAAGGCCTCCGGAAAAGGTGAGATGCTCGAAGGGGCGCGAGTCCCGGAGGGAGTCCACCGGAACCGGAGCGCCGGCCGGTCGACCGGGAGTCCGGGTCGCTTGGGGCCACCTTATGGCGGGTCGAGGGACCGAGTAGATAACGCTCGCGTATGGGGAAGGCGTGAGCGGCTCCAAAGGCTCCTCGACCCGCCTTCTTCGTTCCTCAGAGCACGGCGTCGAGGAACTTACGCGTCTCTGGGAACCGGGTGTGCTCGAACATCCCCTGGGGCGTCCCTTCCTCGAGGATGACCCCCTCGTGGAAGAACATCATCCGGTGGGCGACCTCGCGCGCGAACCCCATCTCGTGGGTCACGACGATCATCGTCATGCCGCTCATCGCGAGTTCCCTCATCACGGCCAAGACCTCGCCGATCAGCTCCGGGTCGAGCGCCGAGGTCGGCTCGTCGAAGAGCATGACCTTCGGGTCCATCGCGAGCGCCCGTGCGATCGCCACCCGCTGCTGCTGGCCGCCGGACAGGCGGATCGGGTGCTCATCGGCCTTGTCCGCGAGGCCCACCTTCGCGAGCAGCTCCATCCCGCGTTCCCGGATCTGCCCGTGCGGGAACCCCTTCACGGTGACCGGTCCCTCCATCACGTTCTGGAGGGCCGTCATGTGCGGGAACAGGTTGAACTGCTGGAACACCATCCCGGTCCTGATGCGCAGCTGACGGATCTGCTCGCGCTTGGACCTCGTGCGGTGCCCGCCGGTGAGACGGATGCCGTCCACTTCGACCCAGCCCGCGGTCGGGTCCTCGAGGAAGTTGATGCAGCGGAGCACGGTGCTCTTCCCTGCGCCGGAGCGCCCGAACATCACGACGACCTCGCCGGGGTGCACGTCGAAGGTCACACCCCGAACCACCTCGAGGGAACCGAAGGACTTGTGCAGGTCCTCGACCCTGACGACGGCCCGCCCGTCAGCCATCGGGCCGCTCCTCGTCGGGGGTATCCGGCATCGGGACTTCCACCATCATCGCGCCGCTGCCCGCCCCCCCGGATCCATGGACGAACCGGGCTTTCCGCTCCGGCCCCGCCGCGCGGACGTAGCCCTTCGACAAGCGCCGCTCCAGGCGGCCCTGGAAGTACGAGAAGATCGCCGTCAGGATCCAGTACAGGACGGCCGCGGCGATGTAGGCCTCCAGGTTCTTGTAGTAGTGCTTCCCAACGAGCTGCGAACGACGGAAGATCTCCATGGCTGCCACAGTGGTTCCAAGGAACGACACGAGCGCGGTGTCCTTCATCATCGCGATGAACTCGTTGCCGGTCGGAGGCACGATCACGCGGAATGCCTGCGGCAGGACGATCCGCCACATCTTCTGGCGATACGTCATGCCGAGGGCCTCGGCCGCCTCGCCCTGCCCGTGCCCGACCGACTGGATCCCCGCCCGGAAGATCTCGCTCATGTACGCCCCGTAGTTCAGCCCCAGTCCCAGGATCCCCGCTACGGTCGACTCGAGCGTGAACATCCCGGTGAGCCCCGACGGGATCCAGGGGAGGCGGGCCGAGAGGTTGACACCGATCTGCGGCAGCGCCAGGTAGATCAGGAACAGCTGCACGATCAGCGGCGTCCCGCGGAAGAACGACGTGTAGAAGCCCGTCACGCCGTACGCGATCGGGTTCCTCGACAGCCGTCCGAGGGCGCCGAGTAGCGCGAGCACGATCGCGAGCACGATCCCGCCGAGGGCGATCATGATCGTGTATCGAAGCCCCCCGGCGATGTATGGGATCTTGTCGAGGATCCACCCGGTGTCGAAGCCCGCGAGGTGGAAGAAGAACCCGAGGATCGCGAAGATCACGACCCAGACGATCGCCACCTTCAGCCGGAAGGGCACGCCCGCGCTCGCGAGCGCCAAGCGATTCATCCGGCCGCTTCCCGCCGGCGTGCCCGGGGGCCGGGTCGCCCCGGCCCCCGTCTCTTCGGCCTTCATGCCGCCGTTGTCTCCGTCTCCAGCCGGGTCACTAGATCTGGAGGTCCTGGAGAGCGGTCGAGTCCGTGTCGTAGGTGTGGATGTCCGCGTCGTCGATGATGAAGTTGAACGTGTACCCGGGGATGTCGAGCGTCTTCTGCAGGAAGTAGTCGTACGTGCAGCCACCGCACACGCCGATCTTCTTGCCGTCGAGGTCCGTCGAGAGGTCCTTGACCGCTGTGTCGTCCGCCCGTACGACGACCACGGCTGGCGTGTAGTAGTAGGGCGGCGTGAAGTAGAGGACCTCCTGGCGATCCTTCGTCGTGGTCATGGAGCCGACACTCATGTCCCAACGGTCGTTCCAGCCGCCGGCGATGAGCACGTCCCAGGAGGGCTGCTTCCAGGCGACGTTCACGCCGAGACGATTCGCGATCTCGGTCGCGACGTCGATGTCGAACCCCTCGAACTCGCCGGTGGTCTCGTTCAGCAAGGACTGCGGCGGGTAGGCCGGGTCGGTGGACACCCGGATCTCGCCGTCCTGACAGATCCTCGCGAGGAGGTCACCCGCTGCCTGATCCACGGAGGTGCACACAGGCTCCGAGGGTGCCGGCGCGCCGGCGCCTCCGGCCTGCTCGGTGGGCCCGATGGTCAGGTCTATCCCGTACCACTTCGTCGACATCGCGGTCAGCGTGCCGTCCGCGTGCATCTGCTCAACGATGCCCGAAACGGCGGCCACGAGGCTCTGGGGGTCGAGGGATGCGCTCTTGTCGAAGCCCACGCCCAGCGGCTCGTAGAAGAGGGGCTCCCCGACGATCTTCGCTTCGTTGCCGGCGTCGATCCACCCCTGAGCCGTGGTTACCGACGTGACAACCGCGTCGAGACGGTGGCCCCCGCCGCACCCCGTGGCTACCAGTGCCAGAGCGAACGCCAAGCCCAGCGTGGACCTGAACCACTTGCTGCCCATGTCCCCTCCTTGCTCTCCGGCGCCGTCCGTGCGCGCACTCGAACGAACTCCTCGTCCCGGACTATAGGGTGGCGAGTCTCCCCGAGCAATGCACCTCGTTCATGCGTCTCAGCGCCGCTCGAGCGGGAGCCAGCGCCCGCCCTCGTCCTCGTAGAGGTATACGTTCGCGGTCTGGGGTTCGAGGTCGCCTCCCGGCGAGAACACGTAGGTGCTCGCGAGGCCCTCGTAGAACGGCATCCCCCCCACGAAAGCGAATACTTCCCCCCGTGTGGTGGCGCCCGAGCGGAACGCGTCAAGGTACATGTGCGCCACGTCCCATGCCTCGACCGCGTATGAGCCGGGCGGCAGGCCGAAGTCCGCCTGGTAGTCCTGGATGAAGCGCTGGACGGCCAGCTCCGTCGAGGTCGAGACGTCGGCACAGGGGCACGAGACGACGGTCCCATCGCCGGCCCGATCGGCGACCTGCAGGTAGGTGGCGTCCTTGACCCCCCCGTCGCCGACGAAATGGACCTCTGCGAGGCCGAGGCCGACGAGGTGGCGCTCGAGCGCCACGGCTCCGGCCGAGAACCCGCCCCAGACGACCACGCCGCACCCGGACGCCGTCACAGCGTCGGAGAACGCTACGGCGCTCTCCTCGGTGGGCACGACACGCTGGCGCACGAGCACGTGCGCCGCAAGGCTCGACGCCACCGCCTTCAGGAACGTCGCGCCGACCCGGCTCCCGTCCCCGGCGAGGCAGACCCCATCCCGCACGGGTCGCAGCGAGTCCACGTAGCCGGCGAGGGCGACAGCCTCCTGAGCCTGGGTCGCCACCACCCTTCGCCAGGTCGTCCAACCGCTCGCGGCGAGGCCGGGGTCGAGACCGGAGAGCGTCACGAACGGCACCCCGGCAGCGTCCAGCACTTCGACGAGCGCCCCCTGGCTGCCGAGGTACGGGGCTCCGATCGCGGCCACGTACGAAGGGTCCTCCGCGATCTGCCTTGCGACCTCGCTCGCCGTCGCGGTGTCCCCCTGCGTATCCAGTCCGACGAGCTGCACCTGCACCGGGAGGTCGCCCGAGAGCGCGGCGGTGTCGAACGCGAGCTTCGCCCCCTGGAACGCCGGCGCGACGCGGGCCTCCGCTCCCTCGAGGGACAGGTCCTCCAGGTAGGCGACCTTCACCTCGGCCGGCACGGGCGACGCCGGCGCGGTCGGCGAGGACGGACCGGGGGCCGCCGACCCGTCGCCGGTGCAGGCCGCGGCGAGCACCGCGACGCACAACGCCGCCGCGAGCCGCGCTCTCCGTTCCCCGATCACCAGACCTCCGACCTCCGCCGACCGTCGGCGGAGAGCCGGTAGTCTAGGTCGGCGCGTCGACGTATCCCGCCGGGATGGTGGAACTGGTAGACACGCGGGTCTCAAAAACCCGTGGGCTTCGGCCCGTGAGGGTTCGAGTCCCTCTCCCGGCACGCAGATCCACGCTCGGAGAAGATCGATGCCGGCCACGGCTAGGATGCCACGGTGAACACCACCAGCGATCGCGAGCTGCGCCGGACGGCGGATACACGCGCGGATCCGGCCCCCGTGTTGTCGTGAGCACGGTGGAACCGCCCGGCTGGTCGGGCGAGGGCGGAACGCAGGCGATATGCGCTTCCTGTGGGCGGGAGTTCCTCTGTGGGGCCAACGCGTCCTCCTGCTGGTGCGACGAGGTCTCGCTCACCGACGGACAGCGCAAGGTCCTCGCGGAGAAGGGGTTGACCGGCTGCCTCTGCCGATCGTGCCTGGAGGGTCCGGAGACGTAGGGTAGATCGTCGGCCCAGGGTCTACCCGCGCGGAACGGTCGGGACCCGTTGAGGTGCGGTCGGCGGCGCCGTGCGTTCCTCCACCCGCGCGGCCCCATTGCCGAGCAGGAGCCGGAGCTCCGACAGTAGCCCCGCGCCCGGCTCAACCCGACAGGTCCCGACCTCGAGCGGCGTGACGCCCTGGGAGGAGATGAACCGCACCTGCACCGGTGTGGAGCCCGGGTGCGCGGCGAGCAGCTCCTTCAGCTTGGAAATCAAGGCGTTCGTGCAGCTCGTGGCCGGCAGCTCCACGAGGAGCACGCCCGTCGTCCGGGGCGACGGTCCACCCGCCCCGAGATCGGGCTCGCGGATCTCCACCGCGCGCAGCTGCAGCTCGCGGCCGCGCAGGTCCACCCGTCCCTTGACGAGCACGATCGCGTCGGTCTCGACCAGGTGCGGCACCTGCTCGTAGACCGAAGGGAATGCTAGGACCGACACTCCCCCCGCGAGGTCCTCCAGCCGGAAGAGTGCGTACGGCTCGCCCTTCTTCGTGTAGCGCCGCGACGTGGCCGCGATGATGCCGCCGACCGTGACGAGATCGCCGTCGCCGAGGTCCACGACCTCGGCGATCTCCATGTCGGTCTGGGCGGCGAGCGCATCCTTCACGTGGAGGAGAGGGTGGTCGGTCACGAACTGCCCGAGCACCACCTTCTCGAAACGCAGCAGCGTGCGATGCTCGAACTCCTCGCCGGCGAGAACCGCCTCGTCGATCTCGGTCGCCGCCCGGTCGCCGCCTCCGAACAGTGAGAACTGCCCCGTCGCCTCGGCCGTGCGCTCCGCGGCGATCGGCACCGACACCTTGTCGTGCTTCTCCAGCAACGGCTTGCGCGCGTAGCCGAGCGAGTCGAACGCGCCGGCGTAGATCAGGCTCTCCAGAACCTTCTTCGTGAGGACTCCCGGGTCCACCTTCCGGCAGAAGTCGGCGAAGCTCGAGAAGGCGCCCTTCGCGCGGCGACCGTCGATGATCTGCTGGACGGCGCCGGCGCCCACGTTGCGCACCGCCGATAGCCCGTACCGGATCCTCACGTCGCTACCGGACGCCGGCGCGAAGTCCAGCTCGGACTCGTTCACGTCTGGCGGGAGCACCTCGATGCCCATCAGCCGGCACGCGTTCAGGTAGAAGGGCTTCTTATCCTTGTCGTCCTTCACGCTGGTGAGGATCGCGGACATGTACTCGACCGGGTGGTGCGCCTTGAGGTACGCGGTCTGGTACGCAACGTAGGCGTACGCGCAGGCGTGCGAGGCATTGAACCCGTAGTCGGCGAACGGCGTGATGAGTTCGAAGATGTCCTGGGCCAGTCTCTTGCCGTAGCCGTGCTCCACGCACTGTCCGGCGAACTTCTCCTCGTGGGGGACCAACATGGCGCGGATCTTCTTCCCCATCGCCTTGCGGAGTGTGTCGGCCTCACCCATCGTGTACCCGGCCATGCGCACCGCGATCTGCATGACCTGCTCCTGGTAGACGATGATCCCGTACGTGCTCTGTAGGACCTCCTCTAGATCCGGGTGCGGGTACGTGACGGGCTTGCGACCATGCTTGCGCTCCGCGTACTCGACGTGCTGACCGAGGCTGAGGAGGCCGGGTCGGTAGAGCGCCACGAGGGCCATGAGATCCTCGAACCGGTCCGGCGCGAGCATCTGGATGAGCGAGCGCATCCCCGGGCTCTCGAGCTGGAAGACCCCGGTCGTGTCGGCCCGCTTCAGCATCGTGTACACGGCCTCGTCGTCGAGCGGCACGTGGTCGATGTCGAGCTCTATCCCCTTGCGCCGCAGCAGCGCGAGCGTGTCCTCGATCACTGAGAGGTTCCGCAGGCCGAGGAAGTCCATCTTCAGCAGGCCGAGCTTCTCGACCCCGTGCATGTCGAACTGGGTGACGATCCGACGCGAGTCGTCGCGCGAGTCCTTAGAGAGCTTCAGCGGCAGGTAGTTCACGAGTGGCGCGTCGCCGATAACGACACCAGCCGCATGGACCGAGTCCTCGCGCCGCAAGCCCTCGAGGGCCTTCGCGGTGTCGACGATCTCCTTGGCCTCGGGCTCCTTCTCGTACGCCTCGTGGAGCTCGGGTGACTCGCGGAGCGCGTCCTCGATCGGCTTCTCGCGGCCGAGCACGGCCGGCGGGTACATCTTGCAGAGCCGGTCCCCCACGCTCGCCGGGAATCCGAGCACGCGCGCGGCGTCGCGGATCCCCTGCTTCCCCTTGATCGTCTGGAACGTGATGATCTGAGCGACGTGATCCGAGCCGTACTTCGAGGCCACGTACCGGATCACCTCGTCCCGCCGTCGCTCGTCGAAGTCCATGTCGATATCGGGCATCTGCTTGCGCTCGGGGTTCAGGAACCGCTCGAAGATCAGCCCGTAGCGCAACGGGTCGAGGTCGGTGATCCGCAGCGAGTACGACACGACCGACCCGGCCGCGGATCCGCGCCCGGGGCCGACCCGGATCCCGTTCTCGCGCGCGAAACGGATGAGGTCCCAGACGATCAGGAAGTAGCCCGCGAAACCCATCCCGAGGATCACGTCGAGCTCGTGTTCCAGGCGCTGGACGATCTCGGGCGTGAGCTCGCCGTAGCGGTCGCGCGCGCCCTCGAAGATGAGCTGCCGGAGGTAGGCGTCGCGGTCCGTACCGCTCGGGGGCTCGAAGCTCGGTAGGTGCAGCTCGCCGAACGTGAGCGTGAGATCGCACATCTCGGCGATCGTCAGGGTGTTGTCGCAGGCCTCCGGTAGATCGCGGAAGACCTCGCGCATCTCCTCCGCGCTCTTCAGGTAGAACTCGTCGGACTCGAACTTCAGTCGGTTCGTGTCCGTCTGGACCTTCTGCTGCTGGATGCAGAGCAGAACGTCGTGCGCCTTCGCGTCGGCCTTCTCCGTGTAGTGGAGGTCGTTCGTCGCGACGAGCGGCAGGCCGGTCGCACGCGCGAGGCCGACGAGCTTCGGCAGGATCTGCCGTTGCGCGGCCAGCCCGTGGTCCTGAACCTCGACGAAGAAGTCTCCCTCCCCGAAGATGTCGCGGTACGTCGCGGCGACCTCCGCGGCCTTCGCGTCCTGGCCGGTGAGCAGGAGCTGCGAGACCTCCGACGCCAGGCAGCCCGACAGCCCGATCAGCCCCTCGGCGTGCTCGGCGAGGAGCTCCTTGTCGATGCGCGGCCGGTGGTAGAAGCCCTCGAGGTGAGCGTCGGTGACGAGCTTGAGCAGATGCCGGTACCCGATCTCGTCCTTCGCGAGGACCGTGAGGTGCCGGTACTTCTCGGCGTTCTCACCCGGCGCGCGCTCGAACCGCGACCCCGGAGCGACGTACGCCTCGACGCCGAGGATCGGCTTCACTTCGGCCTCGCAACCGCTCCCGTAGAAGTTCAGCGCCCCGAACATCGCACCGTGGTCCGTGACGGCGAGCGCCGGCATCTCGAGGCGCTTCGCCTTCTCGAACAGCGCCCCGATACGCGAGGCGCCGTCCAGCAGCGAGAACTCGGTATGCGTGTGGAGGTGGACGAAGCTCCTGCCGGTCAACTGAACCCCACTCCCGATGCTCCCCGGGGAAGACTCCACAGGAACCGTGGCCCCGGCTGTGCAGAACCTGTGGATAAACTACACACTTGTAATTCTGGAGGCCCCGAGGATAGACTGGCTCGACTCCAGAGGCAACCAGCGAGGTCAGGCGAAGGGTTCCGATGCGACTTTCGTACTCGAGGATGAACACCTACGAAACGTGCCCCGCCAAGTATCGCTTCCAGTACGAAGACCGGCTCCCCCAGGCGCGCTCCCCGGCCCTGGCGTTCGGGGACTCGCTCCACCAGGCCCTTCACCGGTTCCACGCCCGGCCGGTGGCGGTTGCGCCCTCGCTCGACGAGCTGTACGAGATGCTCGACGCGGTGTGGGTCGGCGATGGGTACGCGGACGGATCCGAGGAACGGACGTACCTCGACCACGGACGGCAGGTGCTCGCCCAGTACCACCGCGAGAACGCCGACCGGTACCGCATCCCGGCGGCGCTGGAGTTCCGGTTCCAGATCGAGGTCGAAGGCGTCCAGCTCTCCGGCGTGATCGACCGGATGGACCGGATCCCGGGTGGCGGCTACGAGATCATCGACTACAAGACGAACCGCCGGCTCCCACCACAGGCGGCAATCGACCGTGACCTGCAGCTGTCCGTCTACCACCTCGCCGCGAAGGAGGTCTGGGGGATCGAGCCGGAGCGACTCACGCTCTACTACCTCCTGCCCGGCCAGCGGATGTCGACCGCGCGCGGCGCGAGAGACGTGGACGAGCTGCGGCGGCGGATCGCGACGGTCGCGGCGCGCATCTCCGCGGGCAGGTTCGAGGCGCGCTCGAACCGCCTCTGCGACTGGTGCGACTACCAGCCGCAGTGCCCCCTCTACCGCCATCGGCACGAGAAGGAGCAGGGCGACCCGGCTCCGCGGATGACCGAGATCGTCGACGAGTGGATCGAGCTCAAACGCCGGGGCCGCGAGGTCTACCGGCGGATCGACGAGCTCGCGACGCTCATCAACGCCTTCTGCGAGGAGCATGACTACCGGCGCCTCTTCGGGTCCGACGGCGCGGCCGTGGACCGGCGCCCCCAGCAGGTGACCGCGCCCGATGAGGCCAAGCTCCGCGCCGTCCTCGAGCCGCTCGGCCTTTGGGAGACGGTCCTCGCGCTCGACACGAAGAAGCTGAACGAGCTCATCGAGTCACGCACGCTCGCCCCGCACGTGGAGGACGCGGTCCTCGCCTCGCGCGAAGAGGCCAGGACGCAGTACGCCCTCCACCTGAAGGAAGGCGCGAGGGCCCGCAGCTGAGCGGACGGCGGGTCGCCCTCCCCCCGGCCCGCCGGAGCGCCCTACTCCTCGGATCTGAGTTCGCTCAGCGCGCCCGCGAGGTCGGCCGGCAGCGGGTCCTCGAGCTCGATGTGCTCTCCCGTCAGGGGATGGTCGAAAGCGAGCCGGTACGAATGGAGGAACGCCCGGGCGAGCCCGAGCCGCTTCGCGTCATCGCCCGTGCCTCCGTAGGCGGGGTCGCCCAGGATCGGATGGCCGACGGCCGAGAGGTGCACGCGGATCTGATGGGTCCGCCCGGTGCGCGGCGCCGCTTCCAGCAGGGTCGCCCGCTCGAACCGCTCGAGGACCTCGAGCCGCGTCTCGGACTGCTTCCCGGCGCCGAGGTGGATGCGGACCCGCGCCCCGACGCGGCCGAGCGGCGCTTCGACCGCGAAGCGATCGTGCGCCACGATGCCGCGGACGAGGGCGAGGTATCGGCGGTCGATCGCGTGACGCTTCAACAGCGCCGCCAGCACCTCGTGGGTCGCGTCGTCGCAGGCAACGATCATCAGCCCGGACGTCCCGGCATCGAGTCGGTGCACGATGCCTGGGCGCAACGGTCCTCCGAGCGTCGACAGCGGCACACCCATCCCGAGCAAGCGGTTCACGAGCGTGCCGGTGCGGCGGCTCGCGCTCGGGTGGGTGACGAGGCCGGCGGGCTTGCTCACCACGACGAGGTGCTCGTCCCGGTAGCGGGCCTCGACCGGCGGTCCCTCGACCGGAAGCTCGTCCATCCCCGCGAGGTCGGCCTCAACCCGCTCGCCGCCGGCGAGCGGATACGACTTCGGCCGCAGCGCGCCGTCGACCAACACACGTCCCGCGGCGATCGCCCGCTGCGCTCGGGCGCGGGAGAGGCCGAGCCGCTGCGCGACCACGGCGTCGAGGCGGCCACGTGCCGCCTCGAACGTCTCCGGCACCGTCACTCCTCCCTCTGTCCCAGAGCGGCGAGGGCGAAGAGGATGGCGCCGACCACTATCGCGGTGTCGGCCACGTTGAATACCGGCCACACGTGGAAGTCGATGAAGTCCACGACCTGACCCGACAGGCTCCAGCCGTTGGCGGCGCGGTCGGTGACGTTGCCGAGCGCGCCGCCGAGCATCAGGCCGAGCGCGATCGCAGCGATCGAGCGCGTGAGGCGGAACGAGTACCACACGATGATCGCGGAAACGACGAGCTCCGCCCCCGCGAACAGCAGAGGCGCACTCCTCCCGAGGCCGAACGCGCCGCCCGAGTTCGTCGTGTAGTTGAGCTGCAGCACGCGCGGGATGACCTGGATCGGCGGTCGGTGCGCGAGCGCGCGCCCCGACCACACCTTCGTCAACCGGTCGATGACGTACACCGCCGCCGCCGTGAGGTAGAGCCAGGAAGCCGCGCGCTGCGTCCGGCTCACGGCCGCCCCGCTACCTGGGACGTGCCTGCGCCTGCGCGTCCTTGATGCAAAGGTCGACGTATGGAAGCGCCTTCAGCCGCGACTTCTCGATGGGCTTGCCGCACCTCGAGCAGATCCCGTAGGTCCCCTCGGCTATGCGCGAGAGGGCCCGGTCGATCTTGCCGAGCAGGTCCCGGACGTTGTTCTCGATCGACAGGTCCCGCTCTCGCTCGAAGGTGAACGTCCCGGCGTCGGCGTTCTCGTCGTCGAACGAGACCTCGCCGGAGATGTCGGACTGGGACGTGGCGAAGGTGGCTTCCTCGATAGTGGCCAGCTGGCTCTCCAGCTGACCCTTCTCCTCGAGGAGTCGCCCTCGGAGGTCGCCGATTTCCTTCTTCGTGAAAGGGGACTTCGCTGCCATGGCCCGAGGACGGTAGCACCGGCGAGAGCGCACGGCAAGGAGTCCGTTCAGGTTGCGCGCAGATGCATCTCGATGTCGTTGGACGTCAGCCCGTTCACCTCGAAAACCTTCGTCCGGGACCGGGCGCCGCTGCGCAGCGAGACGCCGGAAGCCGGAACACCGAGGGCCTCGGCGAGGGCCTGCCTAGCCTCCTCGGTGGCTCTCCCGCCCTCGGGGGAAGCCCGCACGCGCACGACGACGCCCCCGGCGGTCGCCTCCACCGCCGTCCGGCCCGACCTCGGCGTCACGCGCACGGTGACCGTTCCCATCCCCGCGTGTAGCATGCACCCACAGGCGACGACGGGAACGAGTATCGGGGGTCCTCCCTCAGCGAGCCGAGGACGGTGGAAGCCCGGTGGCAGGACCCCTGCGAAGATCCTCCCCGAGCCGCTGCCCGAACCGGGCGCGCGAGTGCCCGCAGTAGATGCAGCCGGGTCCGCCCGTTACAGCGGGAGGCCGTGTCGGCGGTCGTGAGTGGCCGGGGACCACGAGGGGTCCGGCAAGCGGGGTGGCACCGCGGGGCAGACGCCTCGTCCCTGCAGGGGGACGGGGCGTTTCCGTTCGCGATGGGAGGACGAGGATGCAGCGGTTCGAGCCGGTCGACCCGAAGGTGAGCTTCCCGGAGCTCGAGCTGAGCATCTTGGAGTTCTGGCGCGAGACCGACGTCTTCCACCAAAGCCTGAGGCAACGCGAGGGCGCGCCGGAATGGGTCTTCTACGAAGGTCCGCCGACCGCCAACGGCCGCGCAGGTATCCACCACACCGAATCGCGCACGTTCAAGGACGTGTACCCCCGCTTCAAGACGATGACCGGCCACCTCGTGCCCCGGAAGGCCGGCTGGGACTGCCACGGGCTGCCGGTCGAGCTCGAGGTCGAGAAGGAGATCGGCACCAAGGCCAAGCGGGACATCGAGGACTTCGGCGTCACGGAGTTCAATCGCCTGTGCCGCGAGTCCGTCACGCGCTACGTCGACGATTGGGAGAAGCTCACCGAGCGGCTCGGCTTCTGGATCGACACTTCCGACGCGTACTGGACGATGAGCACCGAGTACATCGAGAGCGTGTGGTGGTCGCTGAAAGAGCTCCACCGCAAGGGTCTGCTCTTCGAATCCGACAAGGTCACCACGTACTGCCCCCGCTGCGGCACCGCGCTCTCCGACCACGAGACCGCGCTCGGGTACACGCAGGTCGAGGACCCCAGCGTGTTCGTCGGCTTCCGCATCGTCGAGGCGAAGGATCCGGATCTCATAGGCGCGGCACTGCTCGGATGGACGACGACCCCGTGGACGCTCATCTCGAACACGGGGATCGCGCTCTCCGCCCAGGCGACGTACGCGATGGTCGAACACGAGGGCGACCGTCTCGTCCTCGCCGAGGCGTTGCGGGAGAGCGTCCTTCCGGACGCGCGAGAGACCGGGTGGCGGGCGATCGGCGCGGAGCTCGAGGGCGTGCGCTACGAGCCCCTGTACCCGAACGTCGAGGGCGCGCACCGCGTGACGACCGCCGACTTCGTCTCGCTCGAGGACGGCACCGGAGTCGTGCACATGGCGCCGGCGTTCGGGGCCGAGGACCTCGAGATCGGCCAGCGCGAGGGCTGGCCGGTGTTCAAGCCGATCGACGGCGAGGGCCGCTTCACCGACGAGGCACCGGAGTTCGTGCGCGGCCGGTTCTTCAAGGAAGCCGACCCCGCGATCATCGAGGACCTTCTGGCGCGAGGGCTGTTGATCCGCGCCGAAACGATCGAGCACATGTACCCGCTCTGCTGGCGGTGCGGCACGCCGCTCCTGTACTTCGCACGCAGCTCCTGGTACGTCCGCACGACCGCCGTAAAGGACCGCCTCCTGGAGGCGAACGAGGAGGTCAACTGGTTCCCGGACCACATCAAGCACGGCCGCTACGGCGACTGGCTGGCGAACAACGTCGACTGGGCCCTGTCCCGCGAGCGCTACTGGGGCACACCGCTCCCGATCTGGCGGTGCCGCAACCGACACGACACGGCGATCGGGTCGCTCACCGAGCTGTCCGAGAGGACCGGCCGCGACGTTACCGGCATCGACCCACACCGACCGGGGATCGACGAGGTGACCTTCGCCTGTCCCGAGTGCGGCGAGGCAGCGCGTCGCGTCCCCGAGGTCATCGACGCTTGGTACGACTCCGGCGCGATGCCGTTCGCGCAGTGGGGCTACCAGCCCGACCTAGGTCGCGGGAAGGAGATGTTCGACAAGGGCTTCCCCGCCGACTTCATCTCCGAGGCGATCGACCAGACCCGCGGGTGGTTCTACACGCTCATGGCCGAGGGCGTGCTGCACTTCGACTCGATCTGCTACCGCAACGTCGTGTGCCTCGGGCTCATCGTCGACACACAGGGTCGGAAGATGTCCAAGAGCCTCGGCAACGTGATCGACCCGTGGGATGTGCTCAACCGCCAGGGGGCCGACGCGCTCCGCTGGTACCTGCTGACGAGTGGGTCGCCGTGGGCATCGCGCCGCGTCGGCATGGAGATCCTCGACGAGACCGTCCGCCAGTTCCTGCTGACGCTCTGGAACGTGTACGCGTTCTTCGTCACGTACGCGAACGCGAGCGACTTCGACCCCGATGACGGAGCGATCCCGCTCACGGAACGACCCCTCCTCGACCGGTGGATCCTTTCGCAGCTCGCCGGGACGGTCTCCGACGCGCGTGAGAACCTCGACGGGTACGACGCGACCGCCGCCGGCCGCCGGATCGCACGCTTCGTCGACGACCTATCGAACTGGTACGTGCGACGTGCGCGTCGCCGCTTCTGGGATCCGGCGGGGCAAGGCGGTGGCGACACGCGCGCGGCGTTCCTGACGTTGCACGAGTGCCTCGTTACGCTCGCGCAGCTGCTCGCGCCGTTCACCCCGTTCGTCGCGGAGGCGCTGTGGCGCAACCTCACCGCGGGGCGGAACGACGCGCCGCTCTCGGTGCATCTCAGCGACTACCCAGATCCCGAGAGGTGCGCGGTCGACCCCCTCCTCGACGAGGCGATGCAGGGCGCCCGCGACATCGTCGAGCTCGGCCGCCGCGTGCGGACCGAGGCGAAAGTGAAGGTCCGCCAGCCGCTGCTCGAGGCCGTCGTCTACTACCCGGGCGACCGAGATGCGTTACAGCCCCTGCTCGGCCTCGTGGCCGAGGAGCTGAACGTGAAGGTGGTCGTCTTCGCCGAGTCGGCCGAGCGGTTCGGCCGGTGGCGAGCGAAACCGAACTTCAAGGCGCTCGGCCCGCGTCTCGGCGGTCAGGTGAAGGAAGTTGCGGCCGCTCTCTCCCACGACGATGGGCCGCTCGCCGCTTCACTCGCTGGCGGAGAGTCAGTCACCGTGCCGACGTCCTCGGGCGCCGTCGCGCTGCACCCCAGCGACGTCGAGCTCATACAGGAGACCATCGCGGGTTGGGGCGTCGCGACCGAAGGGGGCCTGACCGTGGCCCTGGAGCTCGAGCTCACCAACGCGCTGCGCCTCGAGGGGCTCGCGCGCGAGCTGGTACGGCTGATCCAGGACGCACGGAGGGTAGCCGGGCTAGATGTGTCGGATCGGATCGAGCTCGGCGTCGAGGCGTCGGGCGACCTCGCACGGGCGCTCGCGGAGCATCGCGACACGGTCGCCGGTGAGACGCTCGCCACGGACCTCTCGGAGACCGTGTTCACAGATCCGCTCTACCGCCAGGAGGCAGAGGTCGAGGGCTCAGCGGTGACGATCACGCTGAGGAGGGCGTGAGCTCCGGGATACCCCGGCCCCCACCAGGACGAGCGCGCCCACGCTTGCGACGATCGAGACAACGACGGGACGCACGCCTCCACTCCAGATCCCGCCGAACAGGGACCCCGCAGCCACGAGGACGAGTACGAACGCGGCACCGTAGATGAGCGCCGTACCGCGGCCGTCCGACCGTGCGATTCGGTTCAGTCCTCACCCCAGAACAGCTCACGGAGCGACCGCTGCGGCTCAGACGGAGTCCCAGGTTCGGGCGCCGGTGCTGGGACGGGCTCCTTCGGCTCCTCGACCTGGACGGGCTCCGGGGCGGTCGGCGCGGCCGGCCGGGCGGTCGAGATCGACGTCTCGGCTCGCTCGCGGTGCACCTGCACCATCCCACGGATCGTCTCGGCGTGACCCTGGACCAGCTGTCCAAGGCTCTGGAGGAACTCGCGCTCGCGGCTCAGGTAGGGGGCGACGAAGGCGCGCGGGTCGATCCCGCTCGCGCCGGCCCCGGCCCCGGCCCCGACGACGGCAGCTCGCTCCTCGGCATCTCGGACGATGCGGCTGGCCTCCTCGCGGGCCTTCGTCAGGATCGCGTCGCCCTCGCGCGCCGCATCGCCCGCACCGGTCGTTGTCGCGCCGGCGTTCGCCTGTTCCCGCAGGCGGCGACCCTCCTCGATCTGGGCGGTGAGCTCTTCGGTCAGCTCGTCGAGGAACTCGTCGACGTCGCGCTCCTTGTAGCCGCGGAACGCGAGCCGGAACTCCTTCTGCTGGATGTCCGTCGGCGTCATCCGCGTTCGCGTCGTCGTCGCCGACGGCGCGTCGTCCGCACTCTCCCGCTTCCTCTTCCTCATGTCTCCCCCAGGGTCACCGGCATATCGCCATCCGTAGGACGGCAAGGATAACGAACGCGACGAGGATCGAGACGTCCAATCCCACGCCCCCGGCACGAACCGGCGGGATGAGGGAACGGAGAGGCTTCAGAAGCGGTTCGGTCACATCGTCCAGAAGATCCAGGCCCTTGCGCACGACGCCCGAGTACGGCGGTCGCCACCCGAGCATCACCGCCCACGAAAGGATCACGCGGATCAGGAGGATCATCGTGTAGACGCTGATCAGGACACAGAGGACTTCGCGGGCGGCATTGGTCGCGGCGATCATCGGGAGGAGCGCGGCCCAGGCCGGCTCAGAACTGGTTGTAGAACCCACCCCCGGCGATGCGCTCCCGGTCTTCCGCCGAGACCTCCATGTTGGCCGGCGTGAGCAGGTACACGCGGTTGGCCACCATCTCGATCTTGCCGTCGAGCCCGTACACCAGGCCCGACGCGAAGTCCACCAGGCGACGGGCGATGGTGTCGTCCGTGCTCTGCAGATTCATGATCACCGGGATGCCGTCCTTGAAACGGTCCGCAACCTCCCGCGCCTCGTTGAAGCGACGCGGCTCAGACTTGTGGATGGACGAGGCGCTGGCCGCGCGCGTCGAGGAGATCGTACGCACGATGCCCTCGTGCTCGTCCACTGGGACCTCGCGGACGGCGTGGGGACGCTGGAGCGGACGGACCTGCGCCTCTCCGGTCGCCGCGACCTCGTTCAACTCCTCGAACTCGTCGTCCTCGACCAACCCGAGGTACGTGAGCGTCTTCTTCCACACGCCAGCCATCGCTCCTCCCCTAGTTCGCCGGCGTCCGTTCGCCGAACAGGGCCGTTCCGACGCGGACCATGGTAGCGCCTTCCTCCACCGCAACCTCGTAATCCATCGACATTCCCATCGAGAGCTCGGAGACGCCCGGGTGGCGGGCCGCGACCTCTTCGAGCAACGCCCGGAGCCTCCGGAAGTAGGGCCGCGTGTCCTCCGGCGTCTCCGGCATCGGCGGGAGCGTCATCAGCCCGACGACCTCGAGTCCCTCCATCTCCGCCAGCTCATCCGCGAAAGCAGCACAGTCTGCCGGCACGACGCCGGTGCGCTCGGCGGTGAAGTCCACCTCGATCAGCGCCGGCAGGCGCGTGCCCCGCTCGGCCGCCCGGCGCGCGAGACGCACGGCGGCCCTGCCGGGCGTCAGGGTCTCGACGACGTCGGCGAGCTCCGCAACGCGATACGCGGTGTGGCTCTGGAGCGTGCCGATGAAGTGCCAGGTAGCTTCCGGCACGGCGCCGCGCTTCTCCCTCAGCTCCTGCACGTAGTTCTCCCCGAAGTCGGCGACGCCGGCGTCGCGCGCCCACCTGACGGCCTCCGCGGGCACCGTCTTGCTGGCAGCGACGAGGCGAACGCCAGCCACGTCCCGCCCGGCACGCTCGCAGGCGCGCGCGATCCCCTTCCGGATCGTGGCCAGGTTGGCCAGGACGGCATCGCAGGAGCGTAGCACCATCAGTGATCAGAACTTGACAGGAGTTGAATCTCGTTTGCTGTGCTCACAGGCGCAGCATACCCCCTGGATCCGGGCTGCCCGGGAAGGCGCATCGCCAGGGCCATGTGCCGGCCGGTCCTCCCGTCGCGCCGGAACGAGTAGAGGCGTGGTGACTCGCACACGGTGCAGAGGCCCGTGTCCTCGACGCGCCTGATCCCGGCGTGGTGCAGGATGGCACGCGCCGTCGCGACGAGGTCCAGATACCGGCGCCCGCTCCGCCTCTCCGCGACCGCCCCCACCGGCGACCCCGCGGCCACCGCGAGCACGACTTCCTCCCCGACCTCGTAGTGGCAGGGCCCGATCGCCGGGCCGATCGCGACCCGCACATCCCTCGGGTCCTCGAAGAGGGCCGCGCCCTTCTGGATCACGCCCGCCGCGAGGCCCCTCCATCCCGCGTGCACGAGCGCCAGGCGCCGCTCCGCAGGGCTCGCCATGAAGGCGATCACGCAGTCGGCGCTGAACGCGCCGAGCGGTACCCCGACGCTCTTCGTGTGCAGGCCGTCCGCGAGAGCGAACGCTCGCGGTTCGCCCCCGAACCCATCCGCGACACGGCCGCGACCGACCGCCAGGATCTTCGTGCCGTGGACGAAGGCCGGGACGGGGAAGACCCTCACGCCGAACGCGTCCGCGACCTTGCGACGGTTCACGGTCACGGCAGCGCGATCGTCCCCGACGCCGTACGACCCGTTCAGTGAGTCGTAGGGCCTCGAGCTCGCTCCGCCGGTCCGCTCGAGGAACACGGCGAGGAATCCCACCCCTTCGAGACTCGTCGAGACGAGGGCGCGCGCTCCGCCGCCGATGCTCCGCCGTTCGAACCCACTCACGGTGGAGATGTTCTCAGGATGAAGAGGAAGGGGGCGGGGAGCCAGTCCAGAGGCGGGGGAAGGACGCCTCTCGACCCGTTCGCTCCCCGCCCCCACGGCCAGTTGCCGCGCGGACGGCTAGGTTGTCAGCTCTTCAGGAAGTCCGGGATATCCAGGTCCTCCTCGGCATCGAACGGCACCGTCTCGGGGGCCGGCTTGAAGATCTCCTCCTCTTCCTCGATGAGGATCGAGGGGGCGGCCGCGGCCGGCTCGGGCACCCGCTCCTCCCCCACCGCGCGGAGTGGTGAGGGCTCCTCGAGGAGCCGCGACAGCCGGCTCTCGATGTGCGGTGCCGACAGCAGCTTGTCGAACCCGGCGGCGATGACGGTCACCCGGACCTCGTCACCGATCGCGTCGTCCACGACCGCGCCGAAGATGATGTTCGCGTCGGGGTGCGCCACCCGGGTGATCGCGTCGGCCGCACGGTTCACTTCGTGCAGCGTGAGGTCGGTCGGTCCCGAGACCGACAGCAGCACCCCGCGTGCGCCCTCGATCGAGGACTCGAGCAACGGCGAGGAGATCGCCGACTTGGCGGCGTCCTCGGCACGCTCGTCTCCAGAGCCGTGGCCGATCCCCATCAGTGCGGAGCCGGCTCCGGTCATGACCGCCTTCACGTCGGCGAAGTCGAGGTTGATCAGTCCGGGGGTCGTGATGAGTGACGTGATGCCCTCGACGCCCTGATACAGGACCTGGTCCGCCATGCGGAAGGCGTCGACCATCGGCGTCTGCGGGTCGGAGACCTGGAGCAGCCGGTCGTTCGGAACCACGATCAGCGTGTCCACCGCCTTCTTGAGATCACTGATCCCGACGTCGGCCTGGGTCGCCCGCATGCGTCCCTCGAAACCGAAGGGTCGGGTCACGACGCCGATCGTGAGCGCGCCCAGGTTCCGGGCGATCTCGGCCACGAGCGGCGCGCCGCCCGTGCCGGTGCCGCCGCCTTCACCGGCGGTGATGAAGACCATGTCGGCGCCCTTGATGATCTCCTCTATCTCGTCACGGTGCTCCTCGACTGCCCGCCTGCCCACTTCTGGATCGGATCCCGCCCCGAGGCCTCGGGTCGTCTCCCGACCGATGTCGAGCTTCACCTCGGCGTCGGACATCAGAAGGGTCTGCGCGTCCGTATTCACGGCGATGAACTCAACGCCACGGAGCCCGCCCTCGATCATGCGGTTCACCGCGTTGACGCCCCCGCCGCCGACCCCGATCACCTTGATGACGGCGAGGTAGTTCTGAGGAGTATCCATCATTACCGACCTCCGCTCCCGGGGAGCCCGGCCCCGGTCTACCTGGGGAAACGCCGCTGTCTGTTTCACCTATCTGACCCTCAACTGTATGTTGATTGTTATATCCACTCTACCTTGAGTCCGCAACGCTACTAGCAAACCGCAGGTCCGTCAAGCGGTTGTTCCGAGCGGCTTGCTTCAGATGTGTGGCATCGGTGGCGCGCGTCACGGGTCGCCGGTCGGACCTTCGGCCCAGCGTCGACCGGAACCCGCCGGCGACCGGGAGCTTGAGCGCCGTCTCCACAGACGAACACCCGTCGGACCGCCCTGCGATCACCCCGGCTCGAGGTCGAAACCTCCAACGAGGTGCACCTCGGGTTCCAGATGGATACCGTAGCGGGTCTCGACGAGATCCTGAACCGAGCGGATGAGTGCTACTACGTCCGCGGCCCGGGCTCCCTCAGAGGCGATGATGAAGTTCGCGTGCTTCATCGAGACGGTCGCCCGACCGACCGACATGCCCTTCCCTCCCGCCTCGTCGATCAGCCGTGCGGCGTGGTCGCCGGGTGGGTTCTTGAAGACGCTCCCGCAGTTCGGCTCGGCGAGGGGCTGCGTGCGACGTCGTCGGTCGCGCGCCTCCTCCATCCGGTGCCGGATCTCAGCGGGGTCGGCAGGCGAGAGGCGCATCGTCGCGCCGACCACGACGCCATCCTGGGGCAGTCGCGAGCAGCGGTACGCGAAGCCGGCGTCCGCCGCCGCGAGCCCGCGGGTAACACCCTTGGTCAGCATGTAGACGTCGATCGTCTCGAGCACATCGGCCAAGTCTTGGCCGTGCGCCCCCGCGTTCATCCACACCGCGCCGCCGAACGAAGCGGGGATCGCCACGCCGAACTCCAGCCCCGACAGCCCGTACGAGAGCGCGACGCCCGACAGAGCGGGGAGCGGCATCGCTCCACCGGCCGCGAGGCGCTCGTCGTTCCGCGCCACCCAGCGGTACGCCTTGCCGAGCCGCAGCACGAGTCCGTCGAAGCCACGGTCGGACACGAGGATGTTCGAGCCCTTGCCGACGACGATGTGCGGTAGCCCGGTCCCCCGTATCGCCTCACCAGCCGCCGCGAGGTCGTCTTCAGACTCGACCTCTAGGAAGAGCGCCGCCGGACCGCCGATCCGGAACGTGGTCAGCGGGGCCATCGGGAAAGGCGTGCGGACACGATCCCCGCACGAGCCACGAAGGATCGTCTCGGCCCGGCGTAGCGCGTCGCTCACGATGCCTCCCGGAGCCGGGCCAACACCTCTTCCGTGATCATCGGGATGTCGCCCGCGCCCATCATCAGCACGAGGTCGCCCTCGCGGATCTCGGCCGTCAGGAACCGCACGACGTCGGCGCGGTGGGGCAGATACACGATGCGCTGACCGGGTGCGGCGGCCGCCAGGGCATTCACGACGAGCTTCCCGGTGACACCGGGGATCGGATCTTCATCGGCGTGGTACACGTCGGTGACCACGGCAAGATCGATGCCCACGAGGCTCTCCCCCAACTCGCGCGAGAGTGCCTGCGTTCTCGTGTACCGGTGCGGCTGGAGTACCACAACCACCCGCGCACGACCTTCCCGCGGCGCCGCCGCAAGCGTCGTCGCGATCTCCGTCGGGTGGTGGGCATAGTCGTCGTAGAACTCGGCGCCGCCCACGGTGCCACGGTGCTCAAGCCGCCGCTTCACGCCCGTGAAGCTCGCGAGTGCCTCGGCGCCCCGTTCGGCCGTAACACCCACCGCGCGCGCGGCGAGCACTGCCGCCGTTGCGTCCAAGAGACTGTGGACCCCCATCGCTTGCAGGCACAGCGGGACGGTCGTGCCGTCTTCCATCGTGAGCTCGGCTTGGGCCTGCGGCGGACCGCCGGCGAGCACTCGCACGTGAACATCGTTCCCCTCACAGGTCCCGTACGTCACGGCCGCCACGCCGGCTTTCGCCAGGACCGAGCGCACCCCCGGGTCGTCGCCGCACACGACGAGATGCCGCACCTTCCGCGCGAACGTCGCGAACGCGGCCTCAACCATCGGGCGTCCCTCCGAGTAGAACGCGTGGTGGTCCGCCTCCACGTTGGTGATGACGGCCACCTCGGAGTCGAACAGCAGGAAGGAGCCGTCACTCTCGTCCACCTCGACGACGAAGAACTCGCCGGCCCCGTGCTTAGCGCCGGAGCCGATCTCGTTCAGATCCCCGCCGATCACGAACGTAGGGTTGAGGCCGACGCGCTCGAGGAGCACCGCGAGCATCGACGTGGTCGTCGTCTTCCCGTGCGTCCCAGAGACCGCCAGCGTTCGTCGCCCCCGCGTGAGCGCAACGAGTACCTGCGCGCGGGCGAGCACACGGAGCCCCCTTCGGCGCGCCTCGGCGAGTTCCACGTTCCGCTCCTGAACGGCCGACGAGATCACCACGGCGTCTGGATCGCCGACCTGTCCAGGTGCGTGCCCCACGTGCACGGTCACCCCGAGAACACGGAGCTCGTCGAGGTTCCGGTCCTTCAGGTCGGACCCCGTGACCTCGACGCCCCGAGCGACCAGGAGGCGTGCGAGCGTCCGCATACCGTAGCCGCCGATCCCGATCAGGTGCGCGCGGCTCACCTCCGACAGGTCGGGAACCTCGAGCGTCGGGATGCTGCCGGGTGGCGGGACGAAGAGGTCGCTCACGAGGTAGTTCCTGCTTCGACGACGACGTCGGCCAGCGCGTCCGCGGCGTCGGGACGTCCCCAAGCCGACGACCGCTCGGCCATCGCGGCAAGCCGCTCACGGCGATCGAGCAGGTCGGCCAACCGCGCGGCGAGCAGTGGGCCGGTCAGCGCGTCGTCCATCACGATCGCGGCGGCACCGGCACGCTGGAGCGCCCGAGCGTTCGCCTCCTGGTGCCGCCCGGTCGCGTACGGGTAGGGGACCAGTAACGACGGCAGGCCGCACACCGTGACCTCGGCGCACGTGGTCGCACCGGATCTTGAGACGACGAGGTCGGCGACGGCGTAGGCCAGCTCCATCCGATCGAGGAACGGCAGTGCCCGCACGATCGGACAGACGTCCGTTGGGATCCGGCGCCGCATCTCGTCGACGTGCGTAGGGCCGGTGAGCAGGATCACCTGGAGGTCGCCGCGGTCCTCAAGCAGGTGCAGCGCTTCCGCCGTCGCGCGGTTCAGGTGCAGCGCACCCTGGCTCCCACCGAAAACCAGAACCGTCGTCCGGCCTTCCTTGAGACCGAACCCGCTGCGCGCCTCCTTCGCCAGGGTCACCCGGTTCGACGGCACCGCGAGGATCTCCTCACGGACGGGATCTCCGGTCACGACCGTGCGCGTGCGGCGCGGCAGCATGCGTCCAGCCTCCGCGAACGAGAGCGCCACGGTGCGGGCCGGCCGCGCGAGGGTTCGGTTCGCGAGGCCGGGGACGGCGTTCTGCTCGTGCAGCACGAGGGGCTTGTGCGCCCGGATCGCCGCCAGCGCGACGGGGACGCTCACGTATCCGCCCATCCCGACCACAACATCGGCCTCCTCCACGATCGGCCGACAGCGCGCCACCGAACGGAACGCAGCGGCCGGCGCGGTGAGCGCGCGGATCGACACCCTGCGAACGAGCGGACGGGCCTCGATCGGCACGAACGGAAGATCGGCCCCAGCGACGAGCTTCGCCTCCTGCCCGGTCGACGTACCGGCGATGCGAACCTCGGCGCCGTGCTCCTCCACGAGCCGCCGCGCGAGGGCGAGTGCGGGGAAGACGTGCCCCGCCGTCCCGCCGCCCGCGATCAGGACCCTCAAGCCGCTCGTCTCCCCGACCTCGGCGCGGCTCTGCGTTTGGCCACACGCGCCGGGGCGAGCGCGATGTTGGTCAGCACCCCGACGGCCGCGAGCGAGACGACGAGCGACGAACCGCCGAAGGACAGGAACGGGAGTGGCACGCCGGTGATCGGTAGCAGCCCGGTTACCGCACCGAGGTTCACGACCACCTGGAGTCCGAACCACGACACGATGCCGGCCGCGAGCAGCCGACCGAAAGTGTCCGGCGCCTTCGCGGCCACGCGGATGCCCGTGTATAGGAGCAGCCCGAACGCGACGAGCACGACGAGCTCGCCCACGAGCCCCAGTTCCTCACCGAGGATCGAGAAGATAAAGTCCGTGTGCGCGTTCGGCACGTACATCCACTTCTGGCGGCTGGCCCCGAGCCCGACGCCGAACCACCCTCCGGAGCCGAGCGCGATCAGCGATTGTGCCAATTGGTACCCGGAGTTCTGCGCGTCGGCCCACGGGTGCAGGAACGACAGGAACCGCACGCGTCGGTAGTCGGCGCTCATGATGAGCGCCATCCCGATCGCGCCGCCGACGATGGCGGTGGTCACGAGGTAGCGGAGCCGCACCCCGGCTGCGAACAGCAGGAAGAACACCGAGCCGGCGAGGACGACCGTGGTGCCGAGGTCCGGCTGGAGCATCACCATCCCGCACAGGAGGAGGACGACCGGTAGCAGCGGCAGGGCGAGGTGCTTGACTTCGTCGATCTGGTTCCACTTGCGGGCGAGGACCGAAGCGGTGAACACGATCAACGCGAGCTTCGCGATCTCTGAGGGCTGGACCGTGACCGGTCCGGCCCCGATCCAGCGCGACGACCCGTAGGCGGCGACACCTGTGGTCGGATGTAGCACGAGCGCGAGCAGCACGATCGATAGGCCTAGGAACGGAACCGCGAACCTCTGCCACGCCTGGTACCGCATCCGCGACGTGAGCAACAACGCCAGCACCCCGACCGCAGCGTAGGCGACCTGCCGATCGAAGAAGACGAAACTCGATCCGTACTCCGTGGCCGCGTACACGGAGCTCGCCGACAGGACCATGACGAGCCCGCCCACCGTGAGGAACATGGTCGAACCGAGCAATACGAACACGGTGCGGCGGACCGAGATCTCGACCTGCGCGCGATCCACAACCCTGTCGGCAGGACGGACGAGACGCAGGTGTCGTCCGGCGGGCACCGCGCGGCTAGCCACGAGAGGCCTCCAGCGCGAGCTCGGACGCGGCGGCGGCGAACCGCTCGCCGCGCTCGCCGTAGTCGCGGAACATGTCCCAACTCGCGCAGGCCGGCGCGAGGAGGACGGTACCTCCCGGTGGTGCGAGATCCCGGGCCGTGCGGACCGCCTCTTCGATCGAGTCGGCCGCGCGGACCGGCACGCGTCCCTCGAAGACGGCGATGATCTCCGAGGCCGCCTCGCCTATCGCGATGACGCCCGCGAGGCTCGGTGTCGCGGCGGCGAGCGGCGTGAGGTCGACACCCTTCGACCTCCCGCCGGCGATCAGCACAACGTTGGTTCGTCCCTCGAGCGCGTGGAGCGCCGCGTGGACGTTGGTCGCCTTCGAGTCATCGAGGAACGCCACGCCGTTGACCCGCGCGACCTCCTGCCCGCGATGAGGGAGCAAGTGCATGGCGCGCATCCCCTCCGCGACCGCGGCAGCCTTGAGCCCGAACGCCAGGCCCGCGGCGGCCGCCGCAGCGGCATCGGCACAGAACCCGGCCGAGTCGAACGGCGGGCGACCGAGCCGTTCCTCGCCGTCCATGCGTGCGACCATGTCGCCGCCCTCGAAACCCACCTCGCCGTCTCCCGGCACACCCCGGCGGAACCACACCAGCCGGCAGAGCGCGCCGCATGACACAGCGGCCGCCGCGGGGTCATCCGCGTTCCCGACGTGCCATTCGTCGGCCGTCTGCAGCTCGAAGACCCTCGCTTTCGAGCCCGCGTAGCTCTCGATCGACCCGTGCCAGTCGAGGTGGTCCGACGCGACGTTCAACAGCACCGACACCTGCGGGTGGAACCAATGGTGGAAGCGGAGTTGGAACGACGAGGCCTCGACGACGAGCGTTTCATGCGCCTCGCGCGCGGCCACCGAGAAAGGGTGGCCGATATTCCCGCACGCGACCGCGTCGAGCCCGGCCGCGCGCATCATCGCGGCGACGAGCTCGGTCGTCGTCGATTTCCCATTCGTACCGGTGACGGCGATGTACGGGACCTCGCACAGACGGGCACCGACGTCGAGCTCGCTCCAGATCTCGATACCGCGCTCGGCCGCCCACGTCAGCACCGGCGCGTGCTCGGGCACACCGGGACTCGTGACGACCACCGTCGCGTCGTCCAGATGCGACGGCTCGTGCCCGCCGGTCACCACCTCCACGCCCAGCGAGCGGAACCCGTCGGTGCCCTCGACGTCTGCGCTCTCCTCCGTGACGCGCACGCTAGCGCCCTCCTCGGCGAGCACACGCGCGGCGGCGCGGCCGGCGACGCCGAGGCCGACGACCACGAACCGCTGCCCCTCGAACACGCTCACCCGAGGCCCCCGCGCGCGATGAAGTCCGCGTAGAACAGCCCCATGCCGATCGCGACGCACATGCCCTCGATGATCCAGAAGCGGACGATCACCGTGAACTCCGGCCAGCCTGCGAGCTCGAAGTGATGGTGGATCGGCGACATCCGGAACACGCGCCGTCCGAAGCCGCGGAACGAGATGATCTGGACGATCACGGACGTCGTCTCGAGCACGAAAAGGCCACCGAGGATCACGAGCAGCAGCTGCGTGCTCGTGACGACGGACAAGCCCGCGATCAACCCGCCGAGCGCGAGTGCCCCGGTGTCTCCCATGAAGATCCTCGCCGGTGCCGCGTTCCACCAGAGGAACCCGGCGACCGCCCCCACGCCGCCTCCGGCGAGGACGGCGGCGTCGAGGGCCCCGTTCGCGCCGACCGGGTAGCAGGCTTCGGCCGGCATCGGGGCAAACATCGGGGTACACGCGTGACGGAACTGCCAGAAGGAGATGAACACGTACGCCGACAGCACGAGGAGCGACGATCCGGAGGCGAGGCCGTCGAGGCCGTCGGTGAGGTTCACCGCGTTCGCCGACGACGCCAGGATCACGAACACCCACACGTAGAACACGATCCCGAGGCTCAGGCCGGTGTCGCGGATGAACGATAGGTCGGCCGATACGTGCGCGACCTTCACGGCTACGAGACCGAAGGCGATCGCCACGACCGCCTGGCCGACGACCTTCGCCATCTTCGAGAGCCCCAAGGAGCGGCGGTGACGCACCTTGATGAGGTCGTCGACGAAGCCGACCAGTCCGAGCCCGAGCATGGCGACGAGAACCGCGAGGCCGGCTCCCGTGAACGTCTTGAACACGAGCCCCGCGACGACATATGCGGCGAGGACCCCGATGAGGAAGACCGTGCCGCCCATCGTCGGCGTGCCCATCTTCTCCATGTGGGTCCGGGGACCGTCTTCGCGGATGTGCTGCCCCCAACCGAAGTGTCGGAACACCCGGATCGCGATGGGGGTGCCGAGGAGCGTCACGGCCATACCGACGGCTGCGGCAACCAAGATGGCCCTCATCGCAACCCCTCTGCCACGCGTTCAAGCCCGACCACGCGGGACCCCTTCACGAGGACGACGTCTCCCGCCCGGGCCCACGCCCGCACGTCCGCGACGGCTTCCGCCGCGGTGCCGTAGCTGACGGCATCCTCGGGCAGGTGGCCCTCCCGCACGGCTGCGCGCGCGATCATCTCAGCCGGCTCCCCTACCGTGATCAGTCGGTCGACGCCGATGCGCACGATCAACTGGCCGAGCTTCTCATGCTCGTCGAGGACGATCGCTCCGAGCTCCGCCATATGGCCGAGGACCGCAGCCAACCGTCCGTCATGCGCCATCCAGCGCGCGGCTTTCAGGCTCGCCGCCATGGACTCGGGGTTCGCGTTGTAGGCGTCGTTCACGACGCGCACGCCGTCGGCTGTCGTGAAAGTCTCCATGCGCCAGGCGGAGATGCGGGCGCCCTTCAGCGCGGCGGCGCACTCCGCTGCCGTAAGGCCGAGGGCCACCCCGCACGCCGCCGCCGCGAGGGCATTCGACACCATGTGCTCGCCTGGAACGGCAAGCTCGACCGGCTCGTGTTCGCCTCCCGTCGACAGTACGAAGCTCGGGCGGCCGCTCCCGTCGAGCGCCACTCCCTCCGCTCGCACATCCGCGCCCGGCGTGAGACCGAAGGTCAGGACCCGGGCGTCGGTGCGCGGTGCGTACGAGCGCACGACGACGTCGTCGGTGTTCAGGATCGCGATCCCGTCGGTCCCCAACGCCTCCACCGGCTCCGCGGAGGCCCGCACGATCGCGTCCCACGATCCGAAGATCTCCATGTGCGCGACACCGACGTTCGTGACGACGACGATGTCGGGGCGCGCGATCCGGCACAGCATCGTCACGTCGCCCTCGCGCCGCGCGCCCAGCTCGGCGATGAGGACCTCGGTGCCCATGGGCGCTCCGAGCAGCGTGACCGGCAACCCAATCTCGTTGTTGAGCGACCCGGGGCTCGCGTACGTGGAGAACCGCGTCGCGAGCACCGCGGCCGCGAAGTCCTTCGTCGTGGTCTTCCCGTTCGCCCCGGTGATGCCGATCACGCGCACGCCCGGCATCTGTCGGCGCTCGTCGGCCCCCAGGTCGAGCAGGGCCCGGCCGGTGTCGGTGACCTCGACGACCGATCCATCCAGACCGGGCCGCGACACCACCGCGCCTACGGCGCCGCGCGCGAGCGCATCGGCCACGAAGTCGTGACCGTCGACGCGTTCGCCCTTGAGCGCGAAGAACAGAGCGCCCGGCTCGGCCGTGCGACTGTCGGTGACGACCGAGGTGACGACCGCGTCTTCGCCACGCAGCGTGCCCCCGATCGCCCCGGTGATCTCGGAGAGCGGCCGCGCTCTCACCGCCTGCCCTCCCTCAGCGCGCGGATCTCCTGCTCGGCCACCAGACGATCGTCGAACGGAATCCTCCGATCGGCGAACTCCTGGTGGGTCTCGTGCCCCTTGCCGGCGATCACAACGACGTCGCCGGTCTTCGCCTCCTTCACGGCGAGCCGGATGGCGGCACGACGGTCGGGTTCGACCATGTAGGCGCCACCGCCCTCGTGGGCACCGGCCTCGATCTCCGCGATGATGGCGCATGGATCCTCGCTACGTGGGTTGTCGCTCGTGATCACGGATAGGTCGGCAAGGTGCGCCGCGACCCCACCCATCAGAGGGCGTTTCACACGATCGCGGTCCCCGCCACAGCCGAATACAACGATGAGCCGCCCGGCCGTGAGCGGCCGTGCCGCTCGCAACACGTTCCCGACACTGTCGGGTGTGTGCGCGTAGTCGACCATCACCAGGAAGTCCTGGCCGACCTCGACGGTCTCGACCCGCCCCGGCACGCTGCGCACAGCCCCGATCCCCCGTGCCGCCACCTCGTCGGAGATACCGATGCTCCTCGCGGCGGCGAGCGCGGCGAGGCAGTTCTCGACGTTGAACAGGCCGCGGAGCGGTGAGTGCACCCGGACGTCGCCGACGCGGAACGCGACGCCGTGCAACGTCGTCTCGACGTCGGTCGCGCGGACGTCGGCGGCCTCCTCGAGACCGAACGTGAGCGTCGGGAGGTCCGGTCGTACCAGGAGACGACCTTCCGCGCTGTCGGCGTTCACGACCGCCCGCTCCGTCATCACCGGCGTGAAGAGCTTCGCCTTCGCCTCGAAGTACTCCTCCATCGAGGCGTGGTAGTCGAGGTGGTCCTGGCTGAGGTTCGTGAAGACCGCACACGCGAAGCGGATGCCGCCGATGCGGTGCTGGTCGAGGCCGTGCGACGAGACCTCCATCGCTACCGCCTGAACACCCCGGCCTCGCATCCGCGCGAGCAGCCCGTGCAGGTCCGGGGCCTCCGGTGTGGTCCGGGGGAACGGGGTTGGGTCGCCGTCGATCCGCACGCCGGTCGTTCCGACGACGCCCGGCACGAGGCCAGCCGCGCGGAACACCGACTCCAACAGGTACGTCGTCGTGGTCTTCCCGTTCGTTCCGGTGACGCCGACCATCGTCATCGTGTCGGCCGGCCGGCCGAAGAGTGCTGCGGAGACCGGTCCCATCGCTTCCCTGACCGACGGGACGCGGACCTGGGCGACGTCGAGCGAGAGCCACCGTTCGACCACCAGCGCGACCGCGCCGTTCCGCACGGCTTCGTCCGCGAAGTCGTGCCCGTCGGCCTTCGCGCCGGGGATGCAGAAGAACAGGCAGCCGGGAGCCGCATCGCCGGAGCGGTACGCGGGTGCGCCGATGGCGACGGCGGGATCCCCTCGGACCTCGATGCCTTGGAGGGAACGAACGAGCTCGGAGAGGGGGCGTGCGTGGGGGGCCTGTGGAACCAAAGCACCTGAGCTTACCGCCCCGACCCCGGCGTGGCCCCCGGCGGTCGCGTTCATGGCACCGGTAGCGCGTGCGGCGGTAGGCGGAGCGATCTGCCGGGGGCGATAGACAGTCGCTCGATCGCGTACCGGGCGATCTGCTGGAACAGCGGCGCAGCGGCGACGCCTCCGTACACCGTGGTCGGCTGGTCGAGGATCGCCGCGATCACGACACGCGGCTCTGAGGCCGGCAGGAAGCCGATGAACGAGGCGATCCAGCGGTCTGTGTAGTAGCCCGACCCGTTCGGCAACGGGATACGCGCGGTGCCGGTCTTGCCGGCTACCTGGTATCCGGGGATCTGCGCCGCCGTCCCGGTCCCGGCCTGGACCGCATACGCGAGCATCCGCGTCACCATGCGCGCCGCATCCTCCGAGACGACGCGGCGCGTCCCCGGTGCCGGCGCGGGATGATAGGTGTCGCCCGCGCCGATCCATCCCTTCACCAGTCGCGGCTGTATCCACTCCCCGCCGTTCGCGATCGTCGCGTAGACCGAGATCATCTGGAGCGGCGTCACCGATATCCCTTGGCCGTACGCGATCGTCGCGAGGCTCGTGTCGGTCCAGTGCTCGAGCGGGAGCAGCAGACCCGGCGACTCACCGGGGAACCCGACCCCGGTCGCTGTCCCGAGCCCGAACCCCGTCAGGTAGCTCGCCATCTCGGTGGACCCGAGCCGGCGGGCGATCATGACGGCGCCCATGTTGCTCGACTCGGCGATGATGTCCCCGAGCGTCATCTGCTCGACCGGGTGCGGGTGCGAGTCGTGGATCGTGAAGGTGCCGACCTGCATCTGGTCGGGCACGGCGATGCGCTGGTTCAGCGGGAGCGCGTGCTCCTGTACGGCCGCCGCCGCCGTGATGATCTTGTTGACCGACCCCGGCTCGAAGGCGTCGGTAACGGCCTTGTTCCGCCAGGCCGCGGGTCTGGCGGCTGCCGGGTCGTTCGGGTCGAACCACGGGTAGCTGGCCATGGCCAGGATCTCGCCCGTGTGCGGGTCCATCACGATGACGGTCCCACTGCGTGCGTGATTCTGCTGTACGGCCTCCTCGAGCGCTGCCTGCACCTGGTACTGGAAGTCGCGGTCGATCGTGCACACGAGGTCCGAGCCGGGCACCGGCGGGATCTCGACATCGATGCCTCCGGCGATCGGCCTCCCATTCTCGGCCAGTTCCTGGGTGCGCTCACCCGGCTTCCCGGCGAGCAGGCTCTGGTACTGGAGCTCCAGGCCGGAGATCCCGACGCCGTCGATGTCCACGAATCCGACGACCTGAGGCGCGAGGGGACCGGCGGGATAGATGCGCCTCGGGGAGGGCAGGAACCCGATCCCCGGCAGGTGCAGCGCCTCGAGGCGGCCAGCGAGGTCGAGCCCCACCTGACGGGCGAGGTACACGAACGTCGTGTCGGCCGTGAGCTTCGACAGGAGGTCGCGGATCTCGATGCCGAGGAGCGGTGCGATCGCCACGGCCGTGTTCCAGGGGTCCTCGACGTATCGCGGATCCACGTAGATGTCCCGCGCCTCGAGGGAGAGTGCGAGTGGCTCCCGTGAGCGGTCCAAGATCTGGCCGCGCCACGCCGACAGCTTCACCTCGCGCACGCGCTGGTCGAGTGCCTTCGTTTGGAGGGCGCCGGCCTGGCTCACCTGCAGCACGACCAGGCGCATGACGATCGCGCCCAAGCCGAGGGAGATGCAGCAGAACAAGCCGACCAAGCGCCGCATCGGCGGCCGGCTCATGTCACGGCCTCCAGCGCTTCCTTCAGCGTCTCGAGGTCGAGGTCCGCCGCCCCGGCCGGTGCCTCGGTGGAGCCCTTGCTCGGCATGTGGAGGAATCGGATGTCGTCGGGGAGACGCATGCCATGCCGGTGGGCCCACTCGGCGATCCGGCCGGGGGCGGACAGCGTGGCCTGCTCGTGCTGGAGCTGCAGCTGCTCCTGGGAGAGCGTGCCGATCTGACCACGGAGGTCGTCGATGCGGAACGAGCGCTGCGCGAGCAGGGCATTGAGCGAGACCAGACCGAGGACCATCGACCCGATCACGACCGAACACAGGATCAGGAACCCGAGGTGGTGCTTGCGGCGCCGTGGACGGGCAGCCGGACTCCGGCGCGTCCCCGCGGGTGCCGGACGAGGCTGCGGCCCAGGCCTCCTCGCCGGCGCTGGGCGGCGTGTCGGTGCCGGAGACCCGGTCCTCCGAACCGGCCTGACGGTCCCGACCTTCCGCGCCGGAACGCTCACGCGATGTCCCCGGCTCGCTCGACGCGCTCGGCCGTGCGGAGGCGAGCGCTGCGGGCGCGTGGATTGCGTGTGGTCTCGGCGGCACTCGGTCGGAGGGGCTTCTTGGTGAGTACCTCGAGCGATGGCTCGGCGATGAAGAAGCGCTTCACGATGCGGTCCTCGAGCGAGTGGTACGAGATCACGACGACGCGGCCGCCGGGAGCGAGGACGCCCGCCGTCCGAGGCAGGGAAGCGGCGAGTTCCTCGAGCTCCCGGTTGACCGCGATGCGGAGCGCCTGGAACGTGCGGCGCGCGGGGTGGGGGCCGCCCCGGCGCCTTCCGACGGCGCCCGCGACGATGCGAACCAGCTCATCCGTGGTCTCGATCGGCCTCCGCGCCCTTGCACGCGAGATGGCCGCTGCCACCTGCCTGGCTCGCCACTCCTCGCCGTACTCGAACAAGATGCGGGAGAGCTCCTCCTCCGGCGCGCGGTTCACAAGTTCCATCGCGCTTGGGCCCTCGGGGCCCATGCGCATATCGAGCGGTCCGGAGTGCCGATAGCTGAAGCCGCGCTCCGGCCGCTCGAGCTGCATCGAGGAGACGCCCAGGTCGTAAAGGACGCCGTCGACCCGGTTCCCCGCGGGCACGTCCGAGAACCGGGCTTGCATCGGCACGAAACGTGGCCCGAAGCGCGAGAGCCGCTCCTTGGCGAGTTCGATGGCCACGGGGTCGCGATCGATCCCGACGAGCCGTTCGACCCCGGACTCGAGAAGGGCTTCGGCGTGGCCGCCGGCCCCGATCGTCATGTCGACCACGGTTCCCCTTCCCCCGAGGAACCGGACCACTTCCGCGACCATGACCGGTTCATGTCGGGTCTCTCTCACGTTCGAGCCTCATCCGAGGAACCGAATGGCAAGGAGCCCCAGACCGACGTAGGCAGCCATGGCCACCCCCGTGAACGCGAAGAGCGAGAGGCTCTGCCGAACCTCACGCGAGAGCGGACCCCTCATCCCCTGCCTCCCAGCTCCAGCGTCCCTGCCAGGTAGGCGCCGCCGTGCGCCTGCTCGAAACGCTCGTGAGCCTCCCGGTCCCAGATCTCGATCCGGTCGAACACCCCGAGCACGACGGCCTCCTTGCGGATGCCCACCTCGTTCCGCAGCCGCTGCGGGATCAGCAGCCGGCCCTGCGAGTCCAGGTCGACCGCCTCGGCCTTGCCGAAGAACATCCGCGCGTACGCACGCGCCTCGGCGTCGGAGAGGGGGTGGGCGCGGACCTCGCGGGCCCGTTCCTCCCACTCGGCCCTGGGGAAGCAGAAGAGGCACCCGTCCTGCCCGAGCGTGAGGATCGCGCCCTCGGCCAGGACCTCACGGAACCTGGCGGGCAGGCTGATGCGCCCCTTCGGGTCGAGCTGGTAGCTATGCGTGCCGAGCAGTTCGGCCACGCGTCCTCCCCTTCTCCTCCACAGAGCCCCACCTTTATGCCACTGGTGCTCCACCGAGTCAAGGGAAAAGGGTCAAGTTCTGTAAGCGGTTGTCAAAGACAGTCAGGAAGGGTGCTTTCGAGCAGGCCCGGCTCTAGCTCCGAGGCTGCGACAGGTACGGCTCCCACTCCGGCTCGAGCTTGCCGAGCGACAGCCGGAAGCCGTCAGACGGAGCGGATGGCCGTCGTGTCAGGTGCAGGCCGGCGTCCTCGGGGAGACGGTTCTCCTTCTGGGAATTGCAGCGGCGGCATGCAGCGACGACATTCTCCCAACTGTGTTCGCCGCCCTTCGAGCGCGGCACAACGTGATCGAGGTTCTCGGCGGGCGAGCCGCAGTACTGGCAGGTCCCTTCGTCCCGGGCGAAGACCGCCCGGCGCGTCAGCGGCGCCTGCGCCCGGTAGGGGACCTTCACGAAGTACCGGAGGCGGACGACCGACGGAGCCTCGATCTCCAACCGCTCGGCGTGGAAGACCATGCCGTTCGAGACGACCGTCTCGGCCTTGTCCTTCAGGACGAGCACCACCGCCCTCTTCGCAGGAACCACTGCCAGAGGCTGGTGAGACGCGTTGAGTACGAGCGACCGTCCCATCGGTGAAAGTGAACCGAGTATAAGCGGCCGACCCGAAAACTCCGCCGGGGTGCTTGAATCGACCGGATCCCAGGGATGTAATCCCCGGCGGAGGCGGCGGTGAGGCCGTGCCCGAAGGACCAGGACGCCTGAAGTAGCGAAAAAAGGGGCCGCGCGGGGCGTCCAGCTGAAACCCTCGGGCGCGCTACCGCCGCCTTCTGTCTCCTCGGGCATCCACGACCCTCCCTCTGCGCCGGAACCGTGACGAACGCCGGAGCAGCGCTCCGCACACACCTGGGTAAGATGGTTGGACCGGATCCGGAGGGGATCGTGGAGGCCCGGGAGCCCACCGAGCACTGGCAGCGCTTCGCCGAGCGGTTCCGCGCGATCGAGGAGAACGTCGAGCGCGTGGTTCAGGGCAAGCAGCACGAGATCCGCCTCGCCCTGGCCGTTCTCGTGGCGGAGGGGCACGTCCTGATCGAAGACGTCCCTGGCGTAGGCAAGACGATGCTGGCTAAGGCGATCGCCCGCTCCATCGACTGCTCGTTCCGACGGATCCAGTTCACCCCCGACCTGCTCCCCACCGATATCACCGGTGTGAACGTCTTCAGTCAGGAGCGGGGCGACTTCGAGTTCCGGCCGGGGGCGATCTTCGCGAACATCGTGCTGGGCGACGAGATCAACCGCGCGAGTCCCAAGACCCAGTCCGCCCTCCTCGAGTGCATGGAGGAGCGGCAGGTCACGATCGACACCGAGACGTACCAACTCGGCCGGCCGTTCATGGTCATCGCGACACAGAACCCGATCGAGCACGAGGGCACATATCCCCTACCGGAGGCCCAGCTCGACCGGTTCATGATGCGGATCGGCATCGGCTACCCCACGCCTGAGGTGGAGACGGAGATCCTTGCCACGCACGGCGTCCGGTCCACGCTCGGCGACATCGGTCCGGTGACCGACGCCCTCGGAGTGCGGGAGTTGATCGAGCAGGCTCGCGACGTCCACGTCTCACCGTCGATCCGCCGCTACATCGTCGACATCGTCGAGGCCACGCGGAAGCACCCCGACGTGTACCTGGGCGCGAGTCCCCGGGCATCGATCATGCTGCTCCGCGCCGCCCGCGCCATGGCGGCGGCCGACGAGCGCGACTACGTGATCCCCGACGATGTCAAGACGCTCGCGAAGCCGGTGCTCATCCACCGGGTAATCGTGACCGCGGACGCCGTGATGGGCGGTCGCACGTCCGACGTGGTCCTCGATGAAGTGGTCCGCGAGGCCACGGTCCCGGTCAGCGGAAAGGCCTGACCCATGCCCTCGGGCCGCGGCGTAATCGTCTTCGCCGCGGGCATCGGCCTGTGGCTCGCGGCCCGGATCGCCGGCTCCCCCACGCTACACATGGTCGCCGTCGGCGTCGTTGCCCTCCCGTTCGCCGCGGCGCTGTTCGCGCGGTGGAACCACCAGCGCCTCCGCATCCGCCGGCACCTCTCGGACGCCCGTGTCGCGCCGGGGCGCCGCGTGTCCGTCGAGATCGAGGTCGAGAACGACTCGTGGACCTCGACGTCGTTCCTCCTGCTCGAGGACCGCATGCCCGCGGCGCTCGGCCGACCCGCGCGGCTCGTGGTGGGCGGCATCCCACCGAGGGGCAAGCAGCAAGCCTCCTACTCGCTCGTGGCGCACTCGCGCGGGCGCTATGCGCTGGGACCGCTCACCGTCGACGTCTCCGACCCGTTCGCGCTCACCCGGATGCGGCTCGAGTTCGCTGCGCGCGACGACCTCGTGGTCACGCCGGAGGTCGAGACGCTCGAGGGCGGGCCAGCCTCACCCTTCGGCGTAGCGAGTGGCTTGTCGCTCGCGAAACACGTGTTCCGCACCGCCGACGAGTTCTACACCATGCGTCCCTACCATGAGGGCGACGACCTGCGCCGGATCCACTGGCGGAGCGTGGCGCGCACGGGGGAGCTCATGATCCGCCAGGACGAGTCGACCCGGCGCGCCACGTCAGTGCTGTTCCTCGATACCCGGGAGTCGGCGCTCGGGCGCATCCATTCGCCCGCCTTCGAGAAGGCCGTATCGGTCGCGGCATCGGTCGGCGTGCTCCTCGCCCGGCACGGGTTCTCGCTACGCCTGGCAACGACCCAGGTCCCGCCGACCCCTGCTACCGAGGAGCAGCTGCTCGAGGCGCTCGCCGGGGTGAGTCACAGCACGGCCCGGTCATTGTCCACCGGGCTCACGCCCCTGCGGATGGCGGCCGCCGCCGACGCGACCCTCATCGCCGTGACGTCGGTCCCGCGCCCGACGGAGCTCACCACGCTGACCCGTGCCGGTGCCGTGTTCGGGCCGAAGCTCGCGATCCTCGTCTACCCCATGGACCCCGATGCCCTGCCGCGCTCACATGCGGCCGAGCTGGCGGACCGGGCGTCCGTGGCCCGCCTGACCCTGTCCCGTTCAGGGTGGGAGGTCCTGCTCCTCCCGCCCTCCGGAAGGTTGCGCGACGTATGGCACGTGACTCGGAACACCAAGCTCGCGGTCAGCGGCTCGTCGCGGTAGCGGCCGTCGGGCTGCTCGCCGTTGTCACCGCGCTGGCCTTCGGCCGCGTGTTCACGGGCCAGACCCCGACGCTGAAGCTCCTCGCGACCGCACTCCTATCGCTCGCCGTCGCGGCACTGTTGGAGCGCCGTGGCTTGCTGCTCGCGACGATCGTGAGCGCGGTGATCCTGCTCGTCGCGGTCGGCTGGTTGGTGTTCCCGCAGACGCTCTGGTACGGGCTCCCCACGAAGGAGACGCTCGTCACGATCGGACGTGCTCTGGAGAAGGTCGGCGAGCAGGCCCGCGTCCAGGTTGCACCAACGTCGCCGCTGGCACCCCTCGTACTAGCGGCCGTCACAGCCGTGTGGACGGCGACGTTCTCGGTCCACGCGCTCGCGCTCCGCGCCGGCAGCCCGCTCCTCGCGCTCCTGCCACCGGCGGCGCTGGTCGGCTTCGCCGACACCGTGCTCGGGGACGGCGCGCGGCCCTTCTACGCCGTCACATTCCTCCTGGCGACACTCGCCGTCGTCTTCGTGGACGGCCTACGCCGGATCCGCCGGTGGGGGCCTGTGTGGGCATGGCAAGGCAGGACCCGACGGCTGGCCGTCTCCACTGCCCGCGGCGCGCAGCGCGTGGCCGTCTGCGCCGTCGCCGTCGCCGCAGTCGTCCCGGGCATCCTTCCCGGGTTCCGGTCGCAAGCCCTGGTCGACTTCTCGACCTCGAGCTCGGAGGTCGTTGACCTCGACCCGTTCGTCTCGATCAAGGCGCAACTCGATCTGAAGGAACCCGTCGATCTCTTCCGGGTGACGTCGGTAGATCCGGCGACCGGCCAGGCGGTCCCCATGTACTGGCGGCTGTACGCGCTCGACGGGTTCAACGGGACCGACTGGACCAACTCCGACCCCGAAGGAACCAAGGGACAGCTCCTCTCCACGCCGGCGAGCTTCGCGATCCCAGCACTCGTCGAGGCCGCGCCGATGGTCGAGCAGCACTACCACATGCTGGTCGATCTGAACGACCCGTGGCTCCCGATGGCCTACCCTCCGGCGACCGTGCAGCACCCCGACGGCACGGTTCGCTACAACGCCGACGTAGCCGCCGTCATGGCGCCCGACGGCTGGCAAGCCGGGGACGAGTACCTCGTCTCGTCGCGCCTCGTCGCCCCGACCCCGGACCAGCTGAACCATGTGACGCAGGAGCAGATGCTGTCGGCCCCCTGGTACCTCAAGGACACGTTCCTCCCCGACGACGTGCCTCAGGCGGTTCACGACCTCGCGGTCACCCTGACGCGCGACGCCACGACCCCCTACGAGAAGGTCTACGCGATCCAGCGGTACCTCACCTCGGGAAACGGCTTCGTCTACGCGACCGATGCGGGCACGCGCTCCGACACGAACGCCCTCGTCGACTTCCTGACGGTCTCCAAACGCGGGTTCTGTCAGCAGTTCGCAACGGCTATGACAGTGCTGGTGCGAGAGCTCGGCATCCCGGCCCGTGTCGCGGTCGGTTTCCGGACGGGGGCCCGAGACGGCGACACCTTCACCGTGAGCAGCCGCGATGCCCACAGCTGGGTCGAGGTCTACTTCCCCATGGGGTGGCTGTCCTTCGAACCGACGCCGTCACGCCCCAGCCCGCTTGAGTACGTGCCGGGCTCCTACCTCCACCCCGATGCCGGCGCGAGCTGCCCCCACGGGACGAAGGGGTGCCACACGGGCGGGAAGAAGACCAGAGGGAACCCGAGTGGGGTCGCGCTCCGGCGTCACATCGCCATGCGCGAAAGGGCCCGCTGGGGCGGCGGTCCGATCCCCGAGATCCAGCCGGTGGACACCGGCTATCACGTGCCGTACCGGCTGCTGCTGCTGGCGCTGCTCGTGCTCGCCGTGGCCTTCCTCGTGCTCGCGCCGATCGCAAAGGCCCTCTGGCGCCGTCGGATGCTCCACCGAGCCCGGGAGCCGCGAGATCTCGTGCTCGCAACCTATCGCATGTTCGACGGTGGAGCCGCCGACCTCGGGCTCGGACGAGCCCACGGCGAGACCCTAGCCGAGCACCGCGACCGACTCGCGCGCACGGTCCACTTCTCGGACGGCCACCTGCACCGCCTGACCGCCGCGACGACCAGGGCCGCGTACTCGGATCGCCCGGTCTCCGAGGACGAGGCCCGGGAGACCGGACGAGCGGCCAGGAGCGCGCTCCACGACATGCGGAGGGAAGCGGGGCTGGTCCGAAGGGTCGCCGGGTTCTACCGGTTGGGCGTGTAGCGGGGCCGGCCGGGCTCAGCTGCCGGTCTGAGCGTGCACCGCGGCCTCCCGGAGCGCCCGGACGAACCTGTCACGGTCCTCACGGAACTGGCCGACCTTCGCGTCGACCCCGGTCGCGATCTCGTCGATCGCGACGAAGAAGGCGAGCTGCCCGTCGCGGAGGGCGTCGAGGATCTCGTCGTTCCTCCGGGCGATCTTGAAGATGGAGACGCCGTCGGTGATGAGCTTCACCTCCGACAGGTGCCGATCGAGGGCCGCCCTCCTGTTGAGGTAGTCCCACGCTCGACGGACACGCTGCAAGGACATGCCGCCGTCGAGGAGGGACTTCACCACCTTGAGCGCGACGAGGTCGCGGAACGAGTACAGGCGGGGAACGCCGGAACGGCCGCCGGTGCCCTGCACCGACGGTTCCACCAGCCCGATCTCATCCCAGTATCGGAGCTGGCGCGGTGTGCAGTCGGTGAACTTCGTTGCCTGATGAGCGGTGAACCCCTCCATAGGACGCGCGCCCTCCGACGACTCCTCACTCACCCGCAAACGCGGGCGGCCCGTCGGCGCATCGAGGGAAGGCTCGACGTACTGACGGTCACGCCCCCTGGGGAAGGTGCGCTAGTTCTATCGCGCATCTAGGTTCGCTGGCAAGCGCGCAGCACGATCGCGTCGGAAGTTCGGCCGTTCGTGGAGCGTTCCGCCGTTCGGCCGATGGACGGACTACTGCGCGGGAGGTTCGGATGTTCCGCCGAAGCGTCCGGAGAGCCGCGCGAGGATGGCGGCAACCGAGAAACGGCCCGACTCCTGGAGCGCGCGGAGCTGGTCCTTGCCGAGCTGCTTCAGGTACCGGTAGACGAGGAGCGCCGAGACGAGCATCACGCCGAAGCCGAGGGCGGCGACCCACAGCGACACCGGGAAGAGCATCAGCATCACGAAGCCGGCAAGGAACGCGAGCGACGTCCAGCGGATTCGCCGGGCGAGGTGCGTGTAGAGCGAGGTCCGACTGACCGCCTCGGCCAGGCGCGGGTCCTCCTCAGCCAGGCGTTGCTCGATATCTTCGAGGATGCGCTGCTCGTGCTCCGAAAGGGGCATCGACTCCTGCCTCTGCAGACCGGCAAACCCATTATAGGAACGAGGGTTCATCCGGGAAGAGGGTTGTTCGGGCCACACGGGTCCGGGGCCTGGGCCGGACGGGCCGTTCAGCGCTCGCGACCCCGGTCGAGCAGCGCGGCCGGCTTCGCGGCGCCGCGGCCGAAGCGTCGCTCGACGCGATCCACCGCTCGCTCGACGTCGCCCCACCGCTCACCCCGGATCAGGGCGAGCTGCTCTTCCGCCGCCGGCACGAGACCCGTGGCCTGCACGCCGAGCAGTCGGACACGCCGTCGAGCCCCGGGCAGGCCCCGGTAGAGCTCGCGGGCCACGTGGTAGATGTCGGCCGCCACGTCGGTGGGAGCCGACAGGGTCCGGGAGCGCGTGAGCGTGGTGAAGTTGGCCAGGCGGACCTTCAGGACCACGGTCCGCGCGCCATAGCCGTCTTCCCGCAGGCGCGTGCCCACCCGCTGCGAGAGCGCAAGTATCTCGCGCAACAGGTCCTCCTCGGCGTCGAGATCGGTCGTGAACGTCTCCTCGTGGGAGATGGACTTGGGCGGCTCGTAGGGCACGACCGGGCGCTCGTCGATCCCCCGCGCGAGGTCGTGGAGGTCTCGCGCGTGCTGCTCCCCCAGCAGGCTTCCCAGGATCACAGGCGGCGTGCGGGCGAGGTCGCCGACCGACCTGATGGCGAGGCGTGAGAGTGTCTCGACGGTCTTCTCGCCCACACCCCAGAGCGCCCGGGAGGGCAGGGGGTCGAGGAACGCCTCGACCTCGCCGACACGGACGAGGACGAGCCCGTCCGGCTTCGCCTGCTTCGAGGCGAGCTTCGCGATGAGCTTGTTGGGGCCGACGCCGACCGAGCAGCGCACGCCGACCTCGGCCGCGACTTCGCGTCGGATCTTCGCTGCGACGTCGAGCGGCTGCCCGAACAGCAGCATGGCGCCGGAGACGTCGAGGAAGGCCTCATCGAGAGCGATCGGCTCGACGAGGGGGGTGACGGCGAGCAGGATCTCGCGGAAACGGTTCGAGTGGGCCTTGTAGGCCTCGAAGTCAGGCGGCAGGAACACGGCGTCGGGGCACAGGCGCCTCGCCCGAACGGCCGGCATGGCGTTGTGGACGCCGTGGGCTCGGGCCTCGTAGGAGGCCGACACGACGACGCCGCGGGACCCGGCGCCCCCGACGACCACCGGCTTGCCGACGAGCGACGGATCCTTCAGAACCTCGACGGAAGCGTAGAACGCGTCGAGGTCGGCGTGGAGGATGGGCTCAGCGGCTCGGCTCATCCCCGGCCGTCACCCTCGCACGCAGACGGATCGCAGCGCGGAACCCAACGGCACCGGTCAGGATCACGAGGATCCCGGCACCGCAGAGCGTCGGCCGGATGACCACGAGCGAGCCGAGCGCGATGATCACGACGGACGACACTATGCCCGTCATCTCCTGGAGCGAGCCGAAGATGCTCGTGACCCTCCCCCGCTGCTCCTCGCCGGCGGTCCGCTGGATCAGCGCGAGGGCCGGCGCGAAGATGAACGAGAATCCCGCGCCCATCAGCCCCTCGCCGAGGAAGGCGACCGGGTAGCTCACGATCGCTGAGAAAAGCAGCAGCCCGATGCCGACCGTCGTCACCCCTCCGGCCACGAGCAGCAGCTCCCGGCCGGCGCTCCGCCTGATCCGCGACACAGCGATCGCTCCGAGCATCGCGCCGAGCCCATGTATGAACCAGAGGAACGAGACCGCACTCTCGCCCTGGTGGAGGACCTGCTTGATGAAGATCGGCTCCAGCACGAGGAACGTCGTGACCATGAGCCAAGCCACGCACCCGACGATGACCAGCAGCCGGATCTCGGGGACCCGTCGCGCCGTGCGCAGACCCTCGCCGAGGTCCCTGAGCGAGACGGCCGGGCGCTCCCCGCCCTGGCGAACGTCGGGGACCACGAGGTTGAACCCGATCGAGACGACGCTCGCGAGCGTCGCGACCGCGTAGACGGTCCTCACCCCCACCGCCTGAGTGATGAACCCGCCGGCCAGGGTTCCGACCATGAGCGAGAGCTGGTTGGCCGCCGAGATCATCCCGTTCGCCTGGACGAGCCGATGTACGTCGACGAGTAGGCCGGTGAGGGACGAGCGGGCGGGCTCGATCGTCGCGAAAGCGACGCCGACGAGGGCCGTCGAGACGTAGAGCGAGGCAAGCGAGTCGGCCGCCCACGCGACCGGGACGGCGGCGACGAGCGCGAGGTAGCCGCTGAGGTTCATCCACTTCGGGCTCCAGCGGTCGACCAGCACGCCCTGGAACGGGATGAACACGGCGTAGGGCGCCGATATCGACAGGCCGAGCACGGCCATCTCTGAGGAGCTCGCGTGGAACTCGAAGGTGGCCTGGGCGAACACGGCGGCGAGGAACCCCCAGAAGGCGAGGCCGGCGGCGGCCACGCCGAGTACGAGCCATAGGAACGGACGGATCGTGAGGACGTGGGGTGGGAGCGTGCCGCCGTGCGGGATCGTGGGCCCAAGTAGGGTGTCCTCGACGAGTCCCGGTTGGTCCAGACCACCCGTTCGCTCGTCCAATGTGCCCCCTCGCGCGCTGGGTGCTCACCATCCGGCGGAACCTCCGCTCGCGTGCCACAGCTTCCTCGGCGGCGGCCCGGAGGAGGGGCCGTGGGCGACCAGCGCCTGCTCGAGCCGGCCCTCCCGGCGGGCCCGCTGGAGCGCGGTGAGGTCCCAGACATCCTCCGCGATGATACCGACGCCTCTCACTCCGGTGCGACGGAGCTTGCCCCACACCGCGAGCACGAACGAGTGGAAGACGGTCTTCGCGACCTTCGGCTGGACCCTCTCGAAGACCGTGACGTCGACCGGGCCGGTCGCGTCGTCGAGCGTGAGGAAGATGATCCGCTGGCCGCTGCGGATCGCCGGGGTCTGCGAGGCCACCTTCACGCCGGCGACCATCACCCACTCGTCGGCGCGGTACCTGTACAGGTCCTTCGAGCGGACGACGCCGAGGTCGGCGAGCAGCGGCTCGAAGAACGAGACCAGGTGCCGCGACGCGTCCAGGCCCACGACCTCGAGCTCGGCCCGTACCCTCTCCGCGTCGGTGTACTCGGGGAGTCTCTGGTGGCCGGTCCGCGCTCCGGCTTCTCGCTGCGCTTCCGGCGCGGCGTCGTACAGGGCAAGCGCGAGTTGGGCGCCCTCGCGCTGAGGGTCGGTGGTCATGGCTTCGTAGAGACGATCGCGCCGTGTGCCACCGCCGATCGAGTCGAACGCACCCGCGTGCGCGAGCGCCTCTACCACCGGTCGCGAGACACCGGTTCGCCGGAGGAAGTCACCGACGTCGCGGAAGGGTCGGTCGGCGCGCGCGATGAGGACCGAGCGGATCTCGGCGTCGGAGATCCCGTGCACGTCCTTCAACGCCAGCCTGATGCCGTAGCCCAGCGACGCGGTCGGAGCGTTGGAGCTGTGGTCGGGGGCGGGGCCGTGGCGGAGCGGGGTCTTCGGCGATCGGCGCGCGGGGAGGGAGCCTCGCCCGAGCGTCGTCGGCTCAGTCGCAGCGAGGGCGAGGGCCCCCGACCTCAGCGCGAGACGTTCGACGACGTAGTCGGGTTCGGAGAGGTTCACGTCGAGCGGGAGGATCTCGATGCCGTGCCCGCGGGCGTCCTCGAGGATCAGCCGCCGCGGGTACATGCCGGGGTCGTGGGTGAGTACGCCGGCGAGGAACTGCGCCGGGTAGTGCGTCTTTAACCACGCCGACTGGTACGTCGGTACGGCGAAGGCGGCGGCGTGCGCCTTGCAGAACCCGAAGCTCGCGAACTGGGACACGTCGTCCCAGGTCCGTTCGGCGACATCGTCGGGGACCCCACGGGCCCTCGCTCGCCGGAGGAAGTCCTCCCTGAGCGACGGGAGCAGCGCCTCGTCATCGAGATGGCGGCGGACGTGGTCGGCATACGAAAGGTCGTAGTCGGCGATCGCGGCGAGCGTCCGCATGACCTGCTCGTGATAGACGATCACGCCGAAGGTCTCGCGGAGCGCCGGCCGGAGCGAGGGATGCGCGTAGATCGGCCGTTCCATCCCGTGGCGCCGGTTCAGGTACGGGCGGATCATGTCGGACTTCACCGGCCCGGGCCTGAACAGCGAGATGTCGA
>Ga0315288_10000393_pt1 | contig 55471 bp, 44 predicted proteins | sample YL17G11_20_MG_FD_203454 | JGI IMG/M metagenome (GOLD analysis project Ga0315288, IMG submission 203454) | Sediment microbial communities from Yellowstone Lake, YNP, Wyoming, USA - YL17G11_20 | ecosystem: Environmental > Aquatic > Freshwater > Lake > Sediment | place: USA: Wyoming | collected... | reverse complement strand
TCTATGCAACCAGGGAACAACTTTCGGGTCGTATCAACTTGCATGGCGAATTCAATGGGGCTTCACCTTTCAACCAGCAATACATATACTGTCAAGCATATTTTTCTTGGGAACTTGCCAGTGAATGGATATGCCATGACCGACATGCTGACCGTGTGGCGAAAGCTTCATGTGGAAGTGGATTCGATGGGAGCAGAGCCGGAGAATACAACCTTCGATGCTGATGATCTGTTAAGAGGAGACGTGGCGGATCCGGATATTTCCGCATTTGCTGCGGCTTTTGAACCGGCATATGTTACAGCATTAAGAGACACAGGATGCGATGATTCCAATACTTTATGGCACTATGATTTTTTAGATAGGGAAATTATGGGCGGTTTTTTTCACCTCTATTGTCTTGATGAAGAAGAAGGCACGCGTGGAACAAGAGTTGAAGATCCTGCATGGTGGTCGGTTTATGTATTAGGCGCGTATGACGGAGATCGTCCTGAAGATAATGATCCAGATAATGAGATGGGAAATACGGGAGCATGTGGTGATGACGAGCCGGAATGGGCAATTGTATTTATGGAGGTTGAGAGAGATCTTGCAATACAACATAACTGGGATGTTGCGGAAGATATAAAAATCACTACTCTTCACGAAATAGGGCACCAATTTGAGTTGTCGGATAACCACGAGCAGAGCGTCATGGGAATCCCACTCAATGTAATGTGGTCGCCGATATTGCTTGAAGAGGAGTCAAATTTAATAAATAGTCCTACAATCTTCTCTGCAGCTCAATTAGCTGTAATTCGTGGCATACTTATGCCCTAACAAATTATTTAGAGGAGCGAAAAATGACAAACAAGTTAAAAGGGAGCTTATTGTGCGGGATTTGGGTGTGTTCAAGCATCTTCTTCATCAGCCTTTCTAGGAACGCCTTCTCTGAGCGCGCTGATCTGACTCCCTCGGAAATCAAGATGATGGAGAAGGCTAGAAAGCGCCTTGAGTTGGACGCTCATCGGACGCTTTCCGCAGACGAGAAGAAGAAACTCTCTTATTTGGTCAAAACCATGGAGGACAAGAAGCTACAGATGGTCCCAAGAAGTGATGCTATAAGAGAACTGGGGGAAAAAGTCGCGCATATTGACGCCCTTAAGCCGATATTGCGCATATTGGAAGATGTAAAGGAAGATGAATATATAAGATACACGGCACTTACGGCGATTAGCCAAATCGCGGATAAATCAGTCGTGCCCATACTTCTGCGATTTCTCGAAGATCCTTCTTCCGCGATTCGTCAGCGCGCCCACACGCAATTAAGGAAATTGTCGGGATGCAACTGGTACTTTTCGTTCATGGATGATGTCCCCAAAGAAGAACGGGCGGAATCCGTGAAAAAATGGCGGGAGTGGTGGGCGAAGAATGAGAAAACCTTTGTATATAAAAGAATATGTGTACTGGTTGAAACAAGATAGAGCGCCATCAAAAGCGCGGCCTACATCATAAGTCCATGGTCTATCGTCTATCGTCCGCAGTCCAGAGCCGGAGTTGAGTCCGCAATACTGGTGACGGATAAAAGTTGAGAGTGTCGGCCGGTGGGAGGTTGAACTGCACTGTGACACCGAGCCGTATTTAGTTGCCCGTTATGATCTTTATTGATCTTCCTTCCCGCGCCCTCATCGCGGGAAGGTGGGTATTAGGGGAATTCCACAAGTTGCGCGGTGGTGGCAAGTGAGAAAATCGCCGAGATTGACAAAACACTGGCGCTGGAGGCGGCGAAATGAACGAGGGAACCATGCGAGCTACCACTTTGAGATTATTGGGTTCAGCTATCGGAGTTGTTTTATTGCTGGGATTGCTGGGCGCAGGATTGGCCTGGTGCTGCCCGACGTATGATGAGGGCACGACGCCTCCGACGGCTACGGTAAAGGCCAGCCGGAATCAACCGAGCGGGTTTAGCGGCGGGTCAATTAATGTAGCCAAAGGCGATACGGTTTATTTCAAGGGCGTCGCCGGCATCAACGACCCCCTGCCGGATCACGACTGGGACACGATAAGCGGCGTCAACACCGACCAGCTTGCGAACACTTTCATTGCGCAATGGAACTTCAAGGATCCGGATTCCTGGGGAAGCGCGGAGAACATAAACAACGTGGTCAACCATGTTTACAACACCCGGGGGACCTATAATGTGTTGATGCGCACGGATGACACCAGCGGGACGATTTATAATGACGCGTATACTTCGGCCGGCAGCATCACCGTGTATGTGCATGATCCGGTTTACGAGATAGCCATCATTCAGCCGGACGGCGGGGAAATCGGCGGCATCACGCCGATCCGCGTGCGGGTGAAAAGGCGGTCCGCCACGTTGACGCATTTGGAAATCAAGCGGCACGAGGACACCACGGAGCATGCCTGGGATTGGGTGAATGTGAAGCATGGCGATCCGCCGACAGGCCTGCCCCATCTGGAGAGTTCGAGATACGACTCCCTCACATAACGGAAATCATATCCTGTATGCCTTTGGGTATTTCAGTATCCTCCCCACGGCCACGGTATCGACTGAAGATTATGGCGGCACGACGGTGAAAAATCTGGCCATCACCTCCTGCGTTCCTGAAGGAGTAGTGCCCTGGAAGGGCGAAGAAGGCACCACGGTGCCGATTACGGTGAATTTGGAAGACAATGACACGAGCGATCCGATGACTTTGACGCTCACGTTGTATGCGACTAATGCCGACAACCGCGGCCCTTGGACGGCGGTCCGCACCATGATCCAGGAGAATGTAACGGGCAGTTCCTATACCTTCTATTGGGACGGCAAAAACGACAACGGGGCTTATGTCGAGCCGTGGACCTACACCTTCGAGGTGGACATCACCCAGACCGATATCAACTACAACGAAAATCCTGCGCTGCAAGTGGCCGATGCCACGGAATATCGCAGCAAATACCTGGACATCCTGCGGTCGCGGGATGCGTTCAACAACCCCATCTACGAAGCGGAATACGCGGGCTATGACGACGGCGATCCTAATGACCCGAATGATGATAGCTACCTCTATTACATTCGCTTCTATGACCTGAAAGACACCCTGGACGTTGACGCCAGCGAGGGGGAATTGCAGTTGTATGATGGCGACCCGAAACAAATATATGCTTGGGATGTCACCAGTCTGCTATGCCTTGATCACGAAGATTATGACGGCCTGGAGGCTGACTCAATGGGTATCACGCATAATCTTCTGGTGCCAATTCCGGTAAGCATTATGCAGGATGAAGGAGATTATCGGTTTGTCCTGCATATGAAAGACGACCATCTAGATAAATATAGGGACCACAGGAAGAGATGGGCGCGGGATTTGAATGCAAAGAAAAGAGTTCCCTGGGCGCATCTATACGATTACCTTGGGGGCAGGGCAGATAATGACGGGGCATATTATTTAAGAAAACATCTATACTTGAGTCCGACGCTGAAGGTTTCTCCGTATGCAACATTCGCACTTGGAGATGCTCAAAGGACTGTGGTCTTTTCCAGTCTGCCACGGGACTCAATCTGGTATTGTAATGCACATGGAAGCCCAGGGACCATTGATATATGGGGCGTAGTTAGCGCGGTTCCCGCTACAAACCCTATGTATGGTCAAGCAGATTACTTCAGTAATAAGAACATGAATAAATGTTTGTTGGCAATTTTTGCCTCGTGCGAGTCAGCTTTAACGGATTCCTCAGGCGCTGGATGGGGTAATCTATTAGATACAGCACATTCAAGGGGTGCGGATTGCGCACTTGGTTTCAGCAAATCCATTGGAGCAACCCCGACAAGTAATCATTACCCATTCAATGGACGGTTAGATCGTGCTTGGTGCGATTATTTTTTTGAGGCATTGTGCTGGGGGAAATATCGAGATCACACTGCAGTGGATGTGCAACAAGCGGCGTTATATGCTGTTGACAAAATCAAGGCTGATTGTCCGTCTGGCTCCGCTCATGATTTTGACTCATGGGAGACCAGGCCAAATAATTCAACGTTAAAGGTGGTGCCTGCAAGATGATAAGAAAAATACACAAGAGAAACTTCATCTTCGTCTACCTAAGTATGTCTATTATCTCATTCTTAGGTTATATTTCAGCAGATGCTGATACAAACAATAAACAAGTTGCCGTAAATCAAGTAAAAGAACTGCTTAATAGTGCAGGAATACCATCATCAGATGTTCGATTTGCGCATCAATGGCGCAAGGAAGGCGATGCGTATTCATCAGTGATCGCTAACAGGTTCAATGTGTCATATGAAGAAGCAGAATGGACAGTTGACGTAGACAACAAGACTTGCAGAATTATTGGTATTCAGGGCAATGCATCTTTTGTCCAAAACGGTCAAGCAGAATCCATTGATACCTATGAGGAGGCATCATCCATGGCAGATGTTTGGTTTTCAAGACTTAATCCAGCTAAAAACCGTAAATGGAAAACGGATATTGAACTGAAGGAAAGAAATAGACGAAATACATGGATTATAAGAAAATGGCCTCTTATCCAATCTGATCTAATTCTGCGTTCATGCTCAACAGTGGAAATAGACAGTGCCACGGGAGGTCTTGTTTCCTTCCAGTCTGATCCTGACTTTTCGGTCCCTATTGACATGCCTAAATGTCTTATTTCTAGAGAACAGGCAATAAAAAGCGCGGCAGAAAAAATAGCCTCGAGCAAGACTGAACATTACGAAGCATCTCAAGACGTTCACCTTATTGATGATATTCGACTTCTTACCTGGCGTCTAGATTCAAAGGGTCATAGGCAGCCCGCCATAATGTGGAGATTACAATTTGCAGGGCATGCAAAAAAGATCAGTTACCTGCCTCCTGAATACCAAAAAATGAAGCCCGCGGAGATTGAATCAGTTCTTTGGCATGTGCTCGTTGATTGTGAAACAGGAGCAGTTGATATTCATTGGATTGAGCGTCAAAATAAGGTTTTCATGAATGGGAAAATCCAAAATTGGTGATAGAATTTGGCAAAGGAGGCATTTTCCTATCTCGTTTATCAGATGAAAAGGCAGAGAGCTTTTATTACTGTCTGGTAAGCAGTCATAATGTCAAACCTAATGCATGACCCGACCGAATCCAGCGCGGTCTATACCGACCCTGTCGCCATCAGCCAAAGCTGCACCCTCAAGGCCAAAGCCTTCAAATCCGACTGGACCGTCAGCGCCATCAAAAGCGCGAGCTACACAATAGAATGATTGCGTCATGCCTGATGAAATGAGGGGACAGCGGGGGCGTTGAAAAAGAGCGCTTTTCCCGCCATCCCTTATTTTCGATTCAGCCTGTTTCACTTCGGCCCGATTTTTTTCTCTAGCCAGGCGCTTACTTTGTCGGCCCACATGAGGCCGTGTTTTTGCAGGCCTTTGGCATTGAAGTGGACGCCGTCGCGATATTCGGCGCGGAGGGTATCGGTGTCGGGGCCTTGCCAGGACAGTTTTTGGTCCCAGAGTTTTTTCATGGCGGCGCGGAACTCGGCGTCCGAGGCATCCTCTTCGCCATGATAGGTGGTTTTGGCGGTGATCCAGGGCACGCGCCAGCCGGCCTGCTTTTGTGAGGCGCGGATGAGTTTGCGCATGAACTCGAAATACTGCTCGCCGGTAATCTGCACCTCGGCGGGATAGCCGGCGCGAGCCTGGCCGACATCGCTTTCGCCCTGGTGCCAGAGCACCGCGCGGCATCCATGCAGGCCGAGCGCGGCGAAGCGCTGGGCGAAGAGATTGAAAAGGACGCCGGTGCATTCCCATTCGCCCGGACCCACCTTCGTTACGTTGGCGCCGGTGGACGGCGCTTGTTGCATCCGTTCGCCTTTGGGCAACCACTCGCGCACGCTCGTGCTGCCCTGGGCAATGTTGACGATGCCAATGGGCACCTGCAAGCGTTCATTCAGGGCGTCGCCGAAGGCCGGCAGAAAGCTGCCGCCATCGCCGCTGGCGCCGGGTTGGGGATCGTTCGCCAGGACCCACTGCGCGCCATTGAAGGTGCTTACCAGGCCGGTCTTTATCGTCTGCTTTTCGGAGCCGTGGTTGGCGGCATTGGCCTGGCCCGCAATGATGAAGACTTCGCCCATGCCCACATGGGCGACGGCGGCTTCGGCCGCGGTTTGACCTGCCTTGAGGCCGCGCACTTCCAGCCTATACCAGCCGCCTGCGGGCGCTTTGATGGTGAAATTGAAATTTCCATCTTCAACGAGCGCGGGGAAGTCATGCCAGGCTTCGTCCGCCCGGCCCAACAAACGATACTGCCATTGCTCGGCGCTGACGGTGGTTTCGCCTTGCACATGCAGCGCGCCGGCCGCGGCGGTTTGGCGCTGCACGACCTGATAGTCGCCCGGACAGAACAGGGTGAGGTTTTCATTTGCCGCCGACATGTTGGCGCAGAGCAGCAGCGATGCAATGGCAATTGCTAACATTATTTCCGGGGTCATTGATGTCACAGCCACCTCAATACGCGCTCGTTTTGCAGTCCCTTCCGTCCCATTTCCACCTTATAGACTGTATCAAAACTTATTCGATAGCATCATTCATGTGCAGGCAGAGGAGCATTTTACTGCCCTCTAGACTATATCAAAACCCTTTGGCAAGGATTTTGATATAGTCTCTTACTCCATTGCTTCCCTGATCAGCTTCCAATCGCCATCGGTGGCGGCGGCGCGTCAATCTCGGGCAGCAAATGACGGCACTTGGCCTCTCCCTCGACAAACACGGCCCGAATGTGGTCAATAAACACGGGTATCGTGGTCTGATAGCTGATCAGCGTGCCTTCGCAGCCCCGATCGGCAATGGCCTCGGCGTGCCTTTCCAGGTAGCGCTCCGCCAACTCCAAGGCGCGCGCGCAGGTTTCGGCGACCGCCTGCTTCTGTCCGGCGTCAAGGCTGTCCGGCTTCTCATGATCGCAGAACGAGCCGAGGCCCTTCATCATTTGGGCGCATTCCAGGTGGATCACCGTGCAGGCCACGCGGTTGACCAGGAACCGCAGCAGTTCGCGTCCGGCCGGTTTTGTGGCCGACTGGAGACAACGTTCCAGCTCGCCGCAAACTGCCTGGAACCGGCGCCGCGCATCGTCAATGGCGCCTGAATCCCATTGCTTCGTCCAACGGAGTCCTGGCCTCACCCAGCATCCGCTGGCGCAGAAGCCGATATTGAACATCTTATTCCGGGCAAGATCGTCCAGGTCATCCAGTTCCTGCATGATGCGGGCATAGCGCTCCTCGTCCCTCACGCCGAACGCCCGGGCGTATTCCCGGTAAAAACCGGCGGGATCAATCGGGCCTTGTAGAAAAGCCTTGGCGGCATACGCAATGCAGGTCCGGTTCTCGGCTGTCCGCCAGTGGTTCAAGGCCACCCCCGGCACCGGGGCCTCTCCCGTAAACTCCTTTGCGAACTCGAGCATTTGCCGCGCACCCACCACCGAGTTCTGCTGAAGGTACATATTCCCGTCGAACTCGATCCACCCGTAGAGCATCGAACGCAGCATGCTCGAACTGGAGAACCCGGCCTGCCTGAGATTGACAACCGCACGCCGCGCCCCGTGCGCCGGCAGAAATGCCAGCGTCACGCCCTCCGGCGTGTACCGCTGCATCACGGCGTGAAGCACCCGGAGGGTGTCCGGGCACGTGATGTAGGCTCCGATCGCCAGTGCCGGCATCGTCGGATCAGCCGCGGCTCTCAGTTCATTGACAATCCGGAGGTTCCGCGCGCAGTTCCTCAACCCTCCTTCCAACTGGTGCAGGTCATCCTTGAGCGACGCCTGGATCACCGCGTCATCGCCCACGGAATCTCCAAACAGTTCTACCAGGTATGTCTTCAGTTCAGCGACGGTCAGGCATCTCTCGGAATTGCCGCATTCGGGCGTGATCAACTCCAGCGTGTCGATCGCGGGATACAGCTTGATGACCTCGCGGCAGATCGCCACGCCCTCCTCATGCGTCCTTCCAGGCGGCTCGATTGACAACTGGACATGGATACCGCACCGTGTGCATTCCGCCATGACCGCACGAAGCCATTCCGTCGCCATCCGGCTCCGCACCCCGGGCTGATCAATCATCTCCTCGATCTCGGGAATGCAATACACGCTCCGGTTACGAATGTTCCGCGTGAACAGTTCCCGGTCAGGAATGACAAACCTTGTGCCGTAGAAGAACCGACCACCGGGCTTGTATTCCCCGTTATGCATATAGCCGAACCATTGGCCGCTGTAGCTGTGAAAGGTGATGTGGTTCATCCGCATGCGCGCCATGTTCCGCACATACTCCCTCGCCTCAGCCAACGGATACGATGAGATATCCATGGCGAAATTGATGTGCTGCCTGATCCCGCGTTTTCGGACAAACGGCGCCGTAACGTGGTGGCCCGCGGGCAAGGCTTCAAGCTCAATCCGGTCGGGCAGTATTGGGCCCAGAATGTCAAAACATGCCCCGCACGCCTCAAGCATCGCATACACGGCGTGAAGAACACCTGCTTCGTCATCGCCTTCGAGCGCGACCGTCATTAGGCCATCCTGCCTCGCGACGCGCACCGCATGACAGGCCGCGCCCAGGCCGGGCTTTTTCTCCAGGACAAAACGGCAGTCAACCTTTGCCTCGGGTTCTGCAAACAACAGGTCCGTTGTCAGTTCGAGAAACGACCTCAACTCCTGGGCCGCATACGCCAGGATCGGCCGGGTGCTATCCGAAATGATACAGGCGGTTGTCATGGCAGCCTCCTTTTTGCCTGGACTGTTTTAGTTTCACCATTCACAATGACCGCCGCCGGGCGCGGCTGCGCGGACGTGCCAAGCGACAGCACGGCTGGGGTTGTCACCAATCTTAGCTTCCGTGTAGTCATTGAACGATTATAGTTGGCGCAGAGCAGCAGCGATGCAATAGCGATTGCTAACATTATTTCCGCGATCATTAGGGTCAGCCTGGCGTCTCATACGATTGTCTGACGGTATTGCTCGTGGATATTCACCTTGCCGACGTCTCATTTGCCGGTGTCATAAACCGCGAATTTGCGAATCAGCGGCGTGCCGACGCTGTTCAGGACGCGCAGGCGCACAGCCGTCACCTTGATGGGCGGAATCCGCTCGATACGTTTGTGGCCGATGCAGGAGCCGCCGCCGATTTTCTGCCAATGCTCGCCCACTTTGCCCTCGACGACATATTCCCGCACGCGCTCGCCTTCGGTGATTCGTTCCATGAGCAGGACATGGTCTATCTGCAGCGCCTTGCCTAATGAGAGATCCAGCGTGCTCCCTTCGCCGGAGGTTTCGGCCAGGCTGGCGCCGAAGCGCCGCTTGATTTCGTTGCCAAACTCGCGGAAGCGCCGGAGTTGCGCCTCGGGAACCAGGCCGTCAGGCCCCGGCGCGGCATTGATCAGCAGATTGCAGTTGTTGCCTACCGATCCGTAATAGATTTCCATGAGCGCGTCGAGGCTGTGCAGGCGCTCGTCCGATCCCGGATACCACATCCAGGCGCCCCGCAGCAGGTCAACATCGGCCTCGCCCGGGCACCAGTCCCGGCCCTCGGGCGAACCGGAACTGATGTCGAAGGGATTAGTGCCTGTCGCCCAGCAGGGGTAGGCGGTCTTGCCGGTTTCACCGCCGACATAGCGAATGTCTTCAACAGGGCAATGTCCCCCGCCGTATACCAGCGCCTGGGGTTGAAGTTTTTTGACGAAAGGCAGCACATCATATCCCGCCGCCGGATCATCCGGGAGCCCGGCGTCAAACCAGATCTCGGCAAGCGGCCCGTAATTGCCCCACAATTCCTCTACCTGCTTAATCTTGGCCGCGGCGTATTTCGCCTGCAACGCGGGATCGCCGCCCTGGCCGCGGTTGACAAAACCGGGATGGTCCACCTGCCACCAGCCGTTCACTTGCATGTGGCAATATAACCCTGGGCCTATATTATGCTTGCGGCAGGACTCGACATAATCCTTCACAATGTCTCCTTTGCCGCCGCGCCAGGGGGACTGTCTAACCCCATAGGGATAGGCCTCGCTTTGCCAGAGCATGAACCCGCTGCCATGGGTGGCGGTCAAGACTGCATACTTTGCCCCCAGCGCCTTGGGAACCTCCATCCATTGTTCCGTGTCGAGTTTGGCGGGATTGAATATCTCCGGCTGCGGGAAGTCGTCGTATTGGCGGTGATGCCACCCGGGTTTGAAGACATTCAAGTCATAATGGTAAAACACCCCGATTTCATGGTCCTGCCATTGGGCCTGTTCGGCGGTCGGCCGCGGCAGGGCTGCGCTCTCTGATTTCACCTTGTTCTTTTTGTTTTCCATGGTTTCGTTTGCCTCCGGTAGGATTCGATTTTTTCGCCAGCCTATTGGCTTGTTCTTATTCTAGCAGATTAATCACATCCGCGGCGCGAACTGCGACTAATAGTATTTTTTCATTTGCTGCCGGCGCCGAATTGTTTCGCATACTGCTCCTTGAACGGATTGACCTTGGGCGCGGTCTTGTAGGCCTGCTCGTTTTCCAAACAGGGCAGCACTTCCGTCCACCACTCATCATAGGCCCGGCTTAATTTTTCCACCACTTCCTTATGCCGGTCGGCAATATTATGCTGTTCGCCGGGGTCGTTCTTTAGATCATACAGACACCACTGGTCTTTTTCCCATACCTGCAGGTATTGCTTCCAGCGGACACTGCATGGCCCGTATTTCCGGGGCGGTTCCCCGGCCTCCCAACGGCCCACATGGGTAAACAGCATGCGCTCCTCAGGCCACTCGGTTTGCGGGTTCTCCAGCAACGGCACCAGGCTGAAGCCTTCCAGCTTCTTCGCCACCTCCTTCGGAACCTTCGCCCCGGCTAATTGCGCAAAGGTCGGGAAGAAATCAAGGTGGGCGGTCAGCTTGTGGCAGGCCGCCGGCTTGATCCTCCCCGGCCAGCGCCAGAGGGACATGGCGCGCGTGCCTCCATTGCTGGCCGAGAGTTTCAGGCCTCGCATGCCGGCATTAAATCCTCCGCCGGTGCCGCCATTATCGTTGAGGAACACGACCAGGGTTGTGTCATCAAGGTCCAGCTCTTTCAGCTTGGCCAACAGCTTGCCGACATTGTCGTCTATATTGGTAATCATCCCGTAAAAGGCATTGCCGGCGCACTTCTTCAGGTATTCTTCGGGGCACTGGTGCGGCACATGGGGAGCGTTGGTCGGAATATAGGCAAAGAAGGGCTGCTTTCCCTTTACGGCTGCAATCCACTTCAATGCCTGCCCGAAGAAGACATCCGTGCAATAGCCGTCGGTCTTCTCGAAGATGCCGTTGTGTTTGATGGCCGGACTGAAATAGGTGTTGTCGGGGGCGTCGCCGCAGGAGCCGGGAAAGGTCTGACCAATCCCGCCTCCCCCATGAATAAACACCTCGTCAAACCCGCGCTTGTCCGGCTGGTAGGCATCTTCATCTCCCAGATGCCACTTCCCGAAAATGCCCGTGGTGTAGCCGGCCGACTTCAACACCTGCGCAATCGTCGTGGCCTTCAGGCTCATCCGTTCCCGCTCAAAAATGGTGTGGGTTACTCCGTTCTTGAACTCATGCTTGCCGGTCATTATTGCGGACCGGGTCGGCGCACAGGTCGGGCTTACATGAAAGTCCTCGAAATGCAGGCTTTCATCATACATTTTGTCCAGGTGGGGAGTGATGATTTCCGTGTTGCCGTTCCGCCCCAGGTCACCATACCCCTGATCGTCAGTGAGGATGAGAATAATGTTGGGCCTGCGGCCGGCGAGAGATTTCCCCTCCGCGGCAAAGGCGCCTTTCGGCAAGGCCAGGGTCGCAGCTCCGCAGGCCGCCATCTTCAAGAAATTCCGTCTGTTCATGGCATTTTCTCCATGTTTAGCTATTCAGCAACATTCCTGTCCAAACAGGTTACTGAATTATGCAATGGCGGGTGAGGCCATGTCTAGTGTTGAATTTCTAACGTTGCGGCTGGAATTTTGCGCGAAAGTTAAACCGGTCATTGGGCGCGGCGTCGCCGTTAAGCGTGAAATCGCTCCAGTCGCCGGTTTGCTGGATGTTGTCCGCCCATTTGAAATCGAGATATGCCGGCAGGCGGGTCAATCCCAGCGCGGCGCGCGGGATCGCCATTTCCAATTCATTGCCCGCCGCGCGGTAAGTTATCTCTTTGGGCGCGCCCCACTGATAACCCGGGCCTTGATGCTTCTCCAGGGTGGCAATATGCTCGCCCCGCTGGGCCGCGCGGCGGTTCACCACAAAATCATAGCCCAGCCAGCCATTGGTCGCATTGCCGTCGGCGTCTATGAACAGCAGCATCCAGTTGGCATCAGTGGCGGGACTCAGCGGCGCCGCGGTGCGCGCATAGAAATAGATATTCTCGTCATCGTAACTGACCTTGGCGGCAATGATGTCATTGCGGCCGGTCTGGTTTTCGTAAGGCCCGCCGCCCTCTCCTACCCAACCGGCATGACTGCGGTGGACCGGGTCGCCGATAGAGTCGCGAAACTCCGGCGTTACCGCCTTCCAGTCGCTAAAACGGCCGTCAATCCTGATGGGCTGCGGCTTCACTGTCGGCAGCGGGCGCGCGCCCTTATAGCGGCGGATGTTGGCGGCCATCTGGTAGTAGTAGTTGTCGCCATATCCGCCTTTCATGGGTTCGATGTCCCGGCTGAATTCCTGATTATACAGGTCCACGAAATACGTGCCGCCGGGCGGCAGCGGTTCGCCCAGGAAGTGCTGGCCTCCTTTTTCGCTGATAAAGCGCATCGCCGTCCATTCGTTCCAGCCGGTGATGAAGACAAATTCCGGGTCCACCTTCAAGGCCTGCCGCCATTGTTCGGCGAAGCAAAGCCCGGCGCCGCTGTCGGTCTGTCCGGGCGGCGGCTGTTTGCCGTCGTGAAAACTGCGCCCGATGTTGGTGGTGGGATGCTGGGCGACACAGACGGAGATATGCTCGGGCTTCTTGGGGTCATCATGCCAGCCATAGTTCTGGGGATAATTATCCAGCCAAGGCCACTTGTCCCGGCCGTCGGCAAACCAGCCGCGGGCATCGCTCCAGGCCCAGGATTCCCGCACGGTGAAGAATGTGCGCAATTCCGGCGTAAGCGCGGCCGGCGCCGCCAGCACCAGCGGCTTGCCCTGCCAGCGAAACCAGTGGTCGGCATACAACCCCTTGCTGTAAACGTTATCGTAAAGCCGCTGCACTACCTTGGCCTGTCCCGCATGGGCCATGAAGGCAAACTTTAGCGTGCGGTTTCCCTGCCGGCGCATGGTATCCCAGACCGCGCACAGCTTGGGATACACCTCATCATAGGTGACGCCATTGGTCGCATCGAGAATCACCATATCCACGCCGGCATCCACCAGCATCTGCGTGTGCTTACGGATCACGGCCTCGTCGTCGCTAAGGTAATACCCGAACAAGGACTCACCCCAATGATGAAACGCGTGGGAAGGGCCAAACTGCGGATCGGTAGGATTCGCGGCGAGAATCTTCGAGAGGTCGTGCAATGTCTTGCCATGCGCGCCGAGCCACTGAAAATAGAAGATGCCCACTGTGCGATTGGCACGGGGATCGCCCACCTCGTCATGGGTCGGCAGGGCGCGGCCCAGTCCGTCCGTGGCCACCCAGGTATCGCTTAACGTGTCCCAGTGCGGCGGCTTCTCTGCCGCATGCGCCGGCCGGGCCGCAGCCAGCAACATCAACGACGCCAGAATTATCGTTCCCACAATGGTTACTGAGATCGGTATAGTCATCCTTACTCCTGTCCCAAATAGCTTCCTGAATTATGCAATAGCACATGAGGCCAAGCGTAACAGTTCACGCTTTATGAGGATTGATTATAAATACGACAGGGGCTCTTTTGGAGTGCGGGAGCTTGCTCCGGCAACTTCCTGGAAGCAAGCTTCCAGGTCTTAAAGCGGCAGCGAGCTGCCGCAGTCCAAATTGGCCTAATCTTTCCCACTGACTGAGTTCCTTATAATTCGATTTAATGAAAATTCTCATTATTTGTGAACTGTTACGGTCATGTCTATCAGTTTTGACACTTATTAGGATGAAATGACTTTTTAAGGACGCGCTAGCCCGCATTATTCACCACAAGATTGGACTAGCAACAGGGGATTGTGGGGGCGGGGTTGCTACTCTGCGAAGTAGCGATGCTTCTTCGCTACGAAGCACGAGTCGTGAACCCCGCTGGCGGGCTTTATGCCTCGAATTCCTCGGCATCCCGAGTAACACCGAGGGACAAAGCCCGCCCCCAACAGCTTTCAATCCATCAGATGAATAGTACTGGCTATTCGCCCGGCGGTTTGTCGGCAAACAGCTCCGCCACTTCGCCCCAGCGCGCCAGGGGGTCATTGCTGATGCGGGCGATGGTGGCCTCGAAGGCGGCCCACATCTCATCATTTATCATTTCGTAAGAATGTCCCCAAAAATAGAACACGCCGCCTGGCCGCGCCTTCTCGTAGCGTTCAAACAAATCCGGCGCAAGGAAATGGCAGCAGGAATGGAAGGCCATCGCGTTCTCCGGCGGGAAAGGCTGCTCGACATTGCGCGTGGTGCGCGCGTAGATATGCCCGGCCGCGCGCACGGCCTCCATCACAGTCTCATTATACGCGCCGCCCGGATAAGCAAATCCGGTTACCGGCTGTCCAAAGAACTGCTGCAGGCGGTCGCGGCCTTCCACGATATCCCGCCGCGCGGCCTATACCATAGAATGAGATAGTCCATCGTCAATCGTCCATCGTCTATCGTCCATTGTCTATCGTCCGGAGTTGAGTCCGCCTAACTGATGGCGGGTAAAAGTTGAGAGTGGCTAGGCCTGCGAAGCAGGCCGCCGGCAATTTCTGGAATTCCTCTTGGATAGCAATTTGGTTGCCTTTGCCTGCAAGTAGTTACTGGCAAAGATCATAAAAGCTTTCAAAATATTTTCTACATGCCTATTGACAAGTCTTTTTAATATAGTATGATTAGGTAGTTTGTGAAAAAAAGAACGAATAGGCAGGCCCACTCCGCAGATCAAGCGCGCATTCTACCTCGATAAAATCAATGTTTTGCTTTGAAATTAATTTGGCAGATAAGGAGACTGAGGAACTATGAAAAGAAAGATTGCCTCCGATCTCATGACTAGAACTGTAATTACGGCAAAAGAGGACATGTTGCTCATTGACGCCGGCGAACTGATGTTGAAACACAGCATCGGTTGCCTCCCCGTGGTGGATGATCAAAACGGTCTTGTCGGCATACTTACCGAATATGACATTATGAATTTCGCTTTAAGCGGCGAAGCCGATAGAGCCATTGTGGCCGAGGCTATGTCCAGAGAAGTTATCACTTTTCCGCCGAATGCCAATTTCGAGACGATTGCCAATTGCTGCATCGGCCGGCGCATCCACCGCGTGCCGGTTGTGGAAAACAACAAAGTTGTCGGCATTGTCAGCCGCCACGATGTGTTGGCGGTCATGCTGAAATTATACCGGGATTCCTAACTTCCTCGAGGAAGCAGGATTGGAAGTTCAAGCCGGTTTTCGCACGCATTTCAAATCCCGGCCTGACGCTTGTCCGGGAGAAGCGCCGGTTGCAAGGCGTTCAAGCAAATTAAAAATCGAGCCGGTGGCAGGAGTTTTCTATGATTATAAAGCAAGTTGACCAATCTGGATTGAATGCCTGGATTGACTCAGTCATTCAGCAACATGTTGTCTTCGGTATTCAGGTAAAAGGCAGCCGCTTTGCTTTCGCTCCCTTGGCCAAGGCGGAAGACCTTCGCCTGGATTACGATGTTGCAATACTTTCGCCCAAGAAATACCTTCAGCCCTTGACGGAGACCATCGTCAAGTTTGCCAAAGGCAAGGGCGCATATGAAGCCGTGGTGGAGGATAAGCCTTTCGTCATCCTGGGAGTGCACCCGTATGATCTCGCAGCCATCTCCCAGATGGATGCCGTCTTCTCCGCCGACAGGCCGGATATTCACTATCTCACGCGACGGCGCAATGCCACCATCATCGCCTCCGACATTCAGCAGGCTTCCCCCAACATCTTCGCCTCCTGCATGGGCACCGCCACCGCGCAAGACGGCTTCGATATCCTGCTGACAAAGGTGGGCGATATATATGTTGTGGACGCCCGCACGGAAAAAGGCGAGGCCTTGATGGGCGCCCTGGCGGCTGCTCCCAACGCCACGGCGACCACGCTGGCGCGGCGCGAGCAACTCTGGGAAGACGCCCGGAAGCTCTTCGCGAAACACACCTTGAACTGCAAGCCGGAAGACCTGCCCAATCTTTTGACCGAGGCGAGCGAGCACCCGGTCTGGGAGGAAAAATCCGCCCTGTGCTTCTCCTGCGGCTCCTGCACCATGGTCTGCCCCACCTGCTATTGCTTTAATGTGGAGGACGAGGTGGCCTGGGACCTGGACCACGGCGAGCGCGTGCGCAAGTGGGATTCCTGCCAATTACACATCTTTGCCGAGGTTGCCGGCGGGCATAATTTCCGCAAACAGGTCTCGGAGCGCTATCGCCATCGCTTCTATCGCAAAGGGAAATATCTTTGGGACCGCATGGGAGTAATCGCCTGCATCGGCTGCGGAAGATGTACTACCGCCTGTCCCGCGAAAATCGCCAATCCTGTGGAACTCTACAACACTTTGATGGAGGGTTGAAGATGGCCGTTAAAAATCTGCTGCCACAATCCAATTCAATCTATGCGCCGGAATCGGCCACCCTGGTCAGAGCGGAAGCGCAGACCCCGCTGGAAAAATTCCTGGAGATCCGGCTGGATTCAGGCAAAGCCCTGGGCCACATGCCCGGCCAATTTGTCGAAATCTCCCTTCCCGGAATCGGGGAAGCGCCCATCTCCATCTCCTCGTCGCCCGATCAAACCGGCACCTTCGATCTGGTCATCCGCAAAGTCGGGCGCGTTACCGCCGCCGCTCACGCCCTGAAGGCCGGCGATAAAGTCGGCGTGCGCGGGCCCTTTGGCGCCACCTTTCCGGTGGCCGACGAATGTCTGGGACGGGATGTCATCTTTATCTGCGGAGGTATCGGCCTGGTGCCGGTGCGCTCGGCCATCCAATATGTGCTGAACCACCGCGGCGACTATGGGAAAGTAACCATTCTCTATGGCAGCAAAACTCCGGCGGATAGATTGTTCGTTAAAGAGCTCGAGCAATGGGCGGCGCGCAAGGATGTGAAATACCTGGAGACGGTTGACCGCGGCGACGCAACCTGGAAAGGCAATGTCGGGGTAATTACCACGCTCATCCCCAAGATCGAGATAGACCCCTGCAATACCCGCGTCATCGTCTGCGGTCCACCGATTATGTATAAATTCGTGATCATGGGTTTGGCCGCGCTGAACATCCCCGATGATTACATCTATGTCTCTTTGGAGCGGCGCATGAAATGCGGCGTCGGCAAGTGCGGCCATTGTCAGATTAACGGACTCTATACCTGTCTTGACGGGCCGGTATTCAAATATTCCGCTGTGAAGGATGCACCGGAGGCAATTTAATGAATAAACCAAGAGTAGCCATCTTTGATTTCGCCTGCTGCGAGGGATGTCAGCTCCAGATTGTAAATCTGGAGGAGGAATTATTGAGCCTGATCTCCCTCGTCGAGCCGGTCGAATGGCGGGAGGCCATGTCGGAAACCAGCGACACCTATGACATCGCCATTGTGGAAGGCTCCATCACCAGAGCGGAAGACGAGGCGCGCCTGCGGGTCATCCGGGAGCGCGCCGCGGTGCTCATCGCCCTGGGCGCCTGCGCCACCACCGGCGGCGTCAACAAGCTGAAGAATAACTATGACGATTTCGATGAAGTCAAGCGCATCGTCTATGGCGATGACGCCCATATGCACCATCTTGAAACCGCGCCGGTCAAGGCTTTGGACGAGGTGGTCAAGGTGGATTTCAAGATCCACGGCTGCCCCATCAACAGCAAGGAATTCAGCTCCATCGTGCGCTGCCTGGCGATGGGCACCACGCCGGTGATTCCGACCTATCCGGTATGCGTCGAGTGCCGCCTGCGGGAGAATCCCTGCCGTTACGAGTTCGGCGATATCTGCCTGGGCCCCATCACCCGCGCCGGCTGCAATGCGCCCTGCCCCACCGCCGGCTTCTTCTGCTATGGCTGCCGCGGCCTGATTGACGATCCTAATGTCAATGCCGCCAAGGATGTGATGACGAAATATCGCAAGACGATTGCAGATCTAAAGAGCAGATTGTGGCTGTTTAACAGCAAACAGGAGCGTGCCAATGTCTAAGACCGAGACTTCCCAGGTTGATATTAATGTTCACCATGTTACCCGCATTGAGGGTCATGGGAATATCCACGTGCGCGCCACGGACGGCAAGGTCGAGCAGGTCCAATGGCAGGTGCCGGAAGCCCCCCGCTTCTTCGAAGCCATGGTGCGGGGCCGCAAATGGGATGAGATTCAAGCCATTTCTTGCCGCATCTGCGGGATCTGTTCCGTGTCTCATTCGCTCGCCGCGATCAAAGCCATTGAAGACGCCATGGAAATCAAGGTGTCTCAGCAGACCGATAAGCTGCGCCTGCTCACCCTCTATGGCGAACAGTTGGAAAGCCATTATCTGCATGTCGGCTACCTCGTGGCCCCCGATTTGCTGGGCGTAAAATCCGTGGTGCCGCTGGCCGGCAGCCACCCCGACCTGGTAAAGACCGTCGTGCGCCTGCATAAGCTCGGCAATTCCATTATGGAAGTATTGGGCGGGCGGCGCACCCATCCCGTGGCCCTGCGCCCCGGCGGCTTCGGCCTGCTTCCCGGCGACAGCACCTTGCGCGATTTCAAGCAGAGCTTGAAAGAGTCCATCACCGACCTGAAGACCCTTAAAGACGCCGTCCTCAGTCTGGCAGGCAATGTGCCGGCCTTCGATCGGTCCACCGAGTATATCGCGCTGGTGGAGCCGGAAGTCTATACCTTCTATCATGGCGACATCGGCAGCACCGACGCCCCCCGGCCCGTGCCGGTGCAGCAGTTTAAATCTGTTGTGAATGAATATGTGGTCCCGCAATCCACCGCCAAATGGGCAAAGTGGCATCGCGATTCCTATGCCGTCGGCGCCCTGGCGCGTTTTAATCTAAACAGCGAATACCTGCTGCCCATGGCGGCCGAGGCGGCCAAAGCTTTCGGCCTTGCCCGCGGCTGCTGCAATCCTTTCATGAACAGCGTCGCCCAACTCGTCGAATGCGCCCAGGTAACGGAACATGCCCTGCAAATCATTGATGAACTGCTCAGTATGGGCATTAAACCGGAGGTTCCGCAGGTGAAACCCCAGGCCGGCTGGGGCGTGGGCGCAGTGGAGGCGCCCCGCGGCGTGCTCTTCCATAACTATACCTTCGATGAGGACGGCATCTGCACGGCGGCCAATCTCGTGATTCCGACAAATCAGAATCACGCCAATATCCAGAAAGATATGGAAGCCCTGGTCCCGCAGATCATCGGCAAACCGCAGGAGGAGATTCGCCTGCTGCTGGAGATGCTCGTGCGCGCTTATGATCCCTGTGTCTCCTGCTCGACCCATTATCTGGATATTGAGTTTGTATAGATTGCAGAATATCGCTTTATGGATGCTCTCTCTTGTTGTATTATCTGCAAGGGGGAGCATTTGTTTTCTAAGGGAAAAGTCGTGGCAAAGCCGACCGTGGTTATAGGCTTGGGCAATCTGCTCTTGTCCGATGAAGGCATCGGGGTGCATTTGATTAACGCCCTCGCCCCCCGCGCCGCCGAATTTCCGGCGGTGGATTTTGTGGACCTGGGCGCGGCGGGACTGGCGGTGGTGCATGCCCTGGCGGGCCGCAAAAAAGCCCTCCTGATGGATTGCGCCTTCATGCACGAGCCGGCCGGCACCCTGCGCAAGTTCCGCCCCGATGAAGTCAAGTCGGTCAAGGCCTTAGCCGGCTTTTCCCTCCACGAAGGCGACCTCCTGAAGCTGCTGGAACTCAGCCGCCAACTCGAAGACGCGCCGGCGCAGGTAATCATCTTTGGCATTCAACCCGCGGACACCTCCCCCGGCCGGGAGATTTCCCAAGTCCTCGCAAATCGGCTAAACTATTATATTCAAGAGATTATTGCCGAATTGCAGGAAAACGCAAGTGCATGAATTCGCCATCTGCGAAGCGCTCATTCCCATCATCACCGCGGAAATGAAAAAATTCGCACCCGCCGCGCCCCGGCTGAAAAAAGTCCGGCTGGTGGCCGGCGCGCTCCGACAGATTGTGCCGGAGGCCATCTCTTTCGCTTTCGAGGTGCTGACAAAAGATACACCGCTGGAGGGCGCGGTCCTGGAGGTGACCGCCGCGCCCATTGTCATTCGCTGCCGCGCCTGCAACTGGCGCGGCGAGATCGAGGATATGACCTTCGTGTGTAGAGAATGCAGCTCGACTGATGTTGACCTGGAGGGCGGCCAGGAACTACTGGTGGAAAGTTTGGTTATCGAACAAGAGAAATAATTCAAAAATTCATGGTTAAGAGTTTTGACAAACGCTTATAATCCCTCTCAACTCTGAATGGCTAGGCTCCTTTGGAGCCGCCATGGCGGCCCGCCAAGGAAGTGTGGCGGGCTTAGCCACTCTCAACTCTGAACTCTGAACTGTTGCAGGCGAGATGAACAATCAGGAAATCAAAGTCTATAAAAATCTTCAAGGCCTCAACGATAAGTGGGCCGCCGAGACGCGCCGGCTGCTGGCCGACGCCGGCCTTATAATGCTCAACCTTATCAGTTCGCCCGGGGCCGGCAAGACCACCTTGCTGGAGAAGATGGCCAAGGCGCTGGTCGGCCGCATGCGCTTTGCCGTGCTGGAAGGCGATTTGGAAACCACGCGGGACGCCGCCCGCCTCCAGGCCCTGAAGATCCCGACCTGCCAACTCATTACCGGCAGCGGCTGCCACCTTAATGCCAAAATGGTGCATCATGCCCTGCGCGATCTTCCCTTGCACGAACTGGATTTGGTCATCGTGGAAAATGTCGGCAATCTCGTCTGCCCCGCGCAGTTCGATATCGGCGAATCCGCAAAGATCGCCCTCTTAAGCGTTACCGAAGGCGAGGACAAGCCGCTGAAATATCCCCTGCTCTTTCGGGAGGCGAAAGCCGTCGTTCTCACAAAAATTGACCTGCTTCCCCACCTCTCCTTCGACCTGGAGGAATGTCTGAAATATCTCAAGCAGATCAACGGTTCGATTCCGATCTTCCAACTTTCCAGCGTAACCGGCCGCGGCCTCGACGCCTGGCTGAATTGGCTCCTCCAACTGCGCGCCTCCCTCCCATAAACCCGCCGCCCGCCGCTTTTTCGATCCTTCCCGCGGGTTTGTTCCAACTCGCGGGGAGTTTCTCCCAGCCCTCCCGCTGGTTTCAAACCTGCGGGAGGTTTTTGCCTACCGAATAAAGCAGGACTTCTCCTCTGCTGGTAGAATATCATTACCATGCGGTATATCATTACCAATCTGCAGATTTATATTTAGAAAAGGCGGACGCTACGTGGCTCGCGGTCCCCTGTTTCTAATGCAGTTTTGCGTATTTAATATTGTGTTTACCGGAAAGCTAATTGGGTATTCCCGTGCTCTTTTTTCATAATGGGCAAGTCAATACCCATCATGAAAAAAAGCACTAAGGAGGCAAAAAATGGGTGTGCGTGAATTGCTGTATCTCGTTTTCGCGCTGGCGCTGGTTAACGGCATCATCGGAGGCCTGGCCGTGAAGTCCTTCCTGTCCCGCACAAAGTCAATCTCTACGGCCCCCGACCTGGCGGCTCTTAAAACCCTGGCCCGGCAGCAAATGTATCAGGCGCTTCTCCAGATGGCACTTCTCGGCGGCGGCTGCATCATAGGCATCTTCGGCCTGATCACCGCGAAGATTGGCCTGTCGCTGGTGCTCATCCTGAACGGCCTGGTATTCGTCATGGGGATGGCCCTGAAGGGCACGGAAAAGCAGGCCCGCTCGCTCCCCGTGGACGACCCCGCGCTCCAGATGGAGTACAAGCGCGTGTGCGACAGTTGGAACCATAAACCATTCCCGGATTTTTAATCCGAAACATTCATACATGATGCGGCTTGCAGCGCCGGCGCCAAATAATTCGGCGGCGATTTTCCACTGCTCCACTGCTCACCTGCTCTACTGCTCACCTGCTCTACTGCTCACCTGCTCTACTGCTCACCTGCTCTTTTCCCCCCCAGCCCTCCCGCTGGCTTGGAGCCTGCGGGAAGTTCGCTTAACAGGCTTTCCCTTTCCTCCTTCCCGCGAGTTTGTTCCGACTCGCGGGGAGTTTTGCCTCGAATACAGCAGGTCTTTCCCCTCTTCTGCTAGAATACAACATTATAGTCTGGAGTTGCTGGCTATCAGCCAGGGCAAATAACCTAACTTGCTTTTTATTGCTAATATTGCCGAATCTTTTCTCTGAAAACCGAGAACTGGGAACTGAAAACCGAGAGCTGGGAACTGTGAACCGAGAACTGGGAACTGTGAACTGTAAAAGCATCATTGCCGACCTCCATATCCATATCGGGCGCACGTTGGCGAACCGGCCGGTGAAGATCACCGCCGCCAAGGACCTTACCTTCGCCAATATCGCCACGGAATGTGTCGTCCGCAAAGGCATAGATATCGCGGGCGTCATTGATTGCGCCTCCCCCGCGGTGATTTCGGACATCCAGGCCCTGCTCGGTTCGGGCGAGATGGTGGAACTGCCCGACGGCGGGCTGCGCTTTCGCGAACAAACCACCATCATTCTCGGTTCGGAACTGGAAACCGCGGAGGCCGACGGCTCGCCTTCTCATCACATCTCTTATTTCCCCACCTTCGCGCAGATTCAGGATTTCAGCCGCATCATGTTGAGCAAGGTTACCAACCTCGACCTCTCCTCCCAGCGCTGCCGCCTGCCCGCGCAAAAGCTGTGGGAGATTACCCATTCCGTGGGCGGCCTTTTCGTGCCCGCCCATGCCTTCACTCCCCATAAGAGCGTTTATGGAAGCTGCGTCCGCCGCTTGTCCGAAATGTTCGATGATAACGCGCTCGACGCTATTCCCGCTATTGAATTGGGCCTCAGCGCGGACACCGACATGGCCGACCGGCTCGGCGAGCTGGCGAATAAATCATTTATCACTAATTCCGATGCCCACTCGCTTCCCAAAATTGCCCGGGAATATAACATCCTCGAAATTCAAACGCCATCATTTGCCGAAGTCGCCCTGGCGCTGCGCCGGCAAAAAGGCCGCAAGGTCGTCGCCAACTACGGCCTCGATCCTCGCCTGGGCAAATATCACCGCACTTTCTGTCCCGCCTGTAATTTTATTGCGCCCCAGCCGCCGCCGGTGCTTGCCTGCCCGCGCTGCGAATCTGCTAAAATAATAAAAGGTGTGCTTGACCGGCTGACCGAAATTGCAGATTGGGCGGAGCCGCAGCATCCGGCGCATCGCCCGCCTTATCATTACCAAGTGCCGCTGCAATTTTTGCCCGGCATCGGCGCGGTATGCCTGGGCAAATTGCTCAACCGCTTCGGCACCGAGATGGCCGTATTGCATCGCGTCAGCCCGGAGGAACTCGAAAAGACCGTGGGTGCAAAATTAACGCAGATGATAATCCAGGCGCGCGCCGGCATCCTTCCCTTATTGCCCGGCGGCGGCGGCCGCTATGGCAAAGCCGTCCAGACGGACAAAGAGACGCAGATGTCATTGGCGCTGTAGTATGCTAATGTATAGGAGATAAGTAACTGTATCAGAATTATATATGGGAGAATAATGAATAGCGCGACCAACTGGCATTTCGCACAAGACATGTGTGACGTGGAGTGCGGGAGCCTGAGCTCCCGCTTTTTCAGGCGGAAGCCTTAGCTTCCGCTGAGTTGTTGGGAAGCTAAGGCTTCCCAACGGAAAGGCGAAAGTTAAGACTTTCGCACTCCACGCCGGCGCCACAACAAACATAGATATTGATAAAGCTATTAACTTATATGGCCGGCAAATAGTTGTGCAATTGTAGGGCGGGGCTTGCCCTCCTTTGGAGGGTCTCCGTCTATCCCGAGGAATTCGAGGGATGCCCCGCCCATGTGTAAGAACGTTCTTGAGCTAATTTATTAACATGAAAAAACCAGGACTCTTCATCACCTTCGAAGGCCTTGACGGCTGCGGCAAATCCACCCAGGCGCGCCTGCTCGCGCGGGCCTTACGGCAAATGGGCTATGCTGTCCTGCTCACCCGCGAGCCGGGCGGCACCAAACTGGGCAACCGCCTGCGCCGATTCCTGCTTCATCCGGAATCGAAGGTCTGTCCGGAAGCCGAACTTTTGCTCTATCTGGCCGACAGAGCCCAGCATGTGCAAGAGGTAATCGCCCCCGCTTTGGCTAAAGGAAAGGTGGTAATCTCGGAGCGCTTTGCGGATTCCACTATCGCCTATCAAGGGGCGGGCCGCGGAATCCCCCACAAGCAAATACGCGAACTCAATAAATTTGCCGTCGGCGAGGTAACGCCTAATATCACCATTCTGCTGGATATCTCGCCCGCGGCGGCGCGAAAACGCATGGCGAAGGATGCCGAACCGGCCGACCGGTTTGAAAGATTGGCGCAAAGCTTTCATCAACGGCTGGCCAAAGAATATCGCCGCCTCGCCGCGGAAGAGCCCAGGCGCATTTGCAAAATCAGCGCCGCCGGCCCCGCCCGGCAGGTGCACGCTCGCGTGATGAAAACCTTGCAGGAATCCGGCCTAATAAAGCTTAAGAGCGCCTAACAAAGCCCTCCGCTATGGGAGGGCTTTCGACAGAGTTGAATAGGTAAGAGATAATCCGGCGACTTGCTGGGCGCTTTTTGCGGCCTTCAACTGAAAATATCACGGGACACTTTCCCGGATTTCGAGGTTTTGTTAGACTCTCTAAATAGATATGGTTAATGTATGAAAATAAACTATGGGCGTGATCTGATGTTCAGAGGCAACGATTCACCAACTCTCAACTCTGAACTCTCAACTAAGAACTGATTTTCGGAGAAAATCATGAAACTCGTTATCGCAGTAGTGCAAGATAAAGACCGCCGCAAGGTTACCGATGCCTTGCTGGAACAGGGCTTCAAATTTACCAACATCGCCTCCACCGGCGGCTTTTTGAGAGAGGGCAACGTAACTTTTCTCATCGGCGTCGAGGAGGAGCGCGTGCCCGCGGTCATGGAGGTGTTGTCCAACTCCTGCAAGGCCCGGGAACAGTTCGTCAATGTCTTCCCGCCCACCATCGAACCCATCGGCACCTGCATCCCCAGTCCCGTCAGGGTCATGGTCGGCGGCGCCACCGTCTTTGTGTTGAGCGTGGAGCAATTCGAGCGCCTTTGAATTCATTGAGCTTGAATTACCCAAGCTCTTCTCAAGCATTTGCGCTTGTCAGAAGAAGGCAGTCCTTTGTCGTTGAAATTTGAAATCTCAAATTTGAAATATTGTTGAGAGTGCGGACCAAATTGGAGGGTGGATTTTGTGCGGGGCATTAGCAGACCGCAAAGAGGTCTGCTAATACGGCGCTTCAGCGCCGTAAGCCCGCCGCTCAAGCGAGCGGGCATGCCACGCCGGAGACAGCAAGCATATCATGGAACATCTTTCCGACATCATCGGTCAGCCGGCCGCAATAACGCTGCTTCAGCAGGTCGTGAAGCGGCGCCAGCCCTCCCACGCCTACCTTTTCAGCGGCGCGGACTCCGTCGGCAAAGCCGCCACCGCCGCGGCTTTTGCCAAAGCCCTCTTGTGCGCCGCATCTAAAAAATCCGGCGAGGCCTGCGGCCGGTGCGAATCCTGCCACAAATTCGATTCCGGCAATCATCCCGATTTTAGATTGGTAACAGTGTTAAAAGGTGCCGCCGCAGAAGCGGGCGAGAAATTTCAAATTAGCATTAACCAGATTCGCCAGCATCCGAAAAAGCCCCGGGTCCCGCCGCTGCCGCTGAGTATTGACGCCCACTATCATCCGATTGTGAGCGAGTGGAAGGTCTATCTGATTGACCCGGCCGATCTGCTTACCGATGACGCCGGCAGCGCGCTGCTCAAATTGCTGGAGGAGCCGCCGCCCTATGTGGTGATCATCCTGATAACCTCCCGGCCGGGCATGGTATTGCCGACTTTGCGCTCCCGCTGCTGGGGCCTCAGCTTTCGGCCTGTGGCGCGCCGGCAGATTGAAAAGGCGCTGCTGGGCCGCGGCGCAGATGCGCCGCAGGCCAAGCTTTTAGCGGCCCTGTCCGAAGGCCGCATCGGCTGGGCGATCACGAATATGCAAAAGCCCGAGATAGACGAGGCCCGCCGCAAGACCATCGAACTGCTTTCCGAATTGCCCAACAGTTCGCCCGGAGAAGCGCTGCGCCTGGCGGAAAACCTGCGGGAAATCGCCAAAGACGCCGCCATCGGCGAGGTGCCTGAGGATGACGAAGCCGGCGAGGAGCAGGCCGGCGCGCCCCGCGCCCTGGAGGGAGAACGTTTCCTCAGAAGTGCGCTGCCGCCGGTGCTTGATCTGGCCACCTGCTGGTATCGCGACCTGATGTTGATGCGGCAGCGATCCGCCGACTTAATCACCAACGAGGATTTCCGCCCGCTGCTGGCAGAGCAGGCGGCCCGGCTCTCGCCGCCCCAAATTAGCGCTTCTATACTTGCGCTTCTGGAGACAAAACGCTATCTTCAAAGATATGCCAATCCAAATTTGGCCACGGAAACGCTCATTTTGCGGCTAATGCGGGTCGGCACTTAGCTCAATTATTGCCGGTCTTTAATAACTAAGAGCGCCTAACAAAATCCTCTGCCAGGGGAGGGCTTTCGACGGAATTGAATAGCTATAAGAGATGATCAAGCGGCTTGCTGGGCGCTTTTTGCGACCTTCAACTGAAAATATCACGGAACACTTTCCCGGCTTTCTCGGTTTTGTTAGAGTCTCCGAGTCGGTTGGCTGTATATTTTGCCCCAATATTTTTCCGCGAAATGTAAGGCCGCTCGGAAGGGTATTTGCCTGAGACATCAGAAACATATCATAGGACATCATTTTATATCCATGCTATGGGGAGGATAGGGGAGTATTTGGAGGAGTTGGTTAAATGGCAAGAAATGCAGGTGCAGGCAGTTGGGAGAAGGATGCAGGACCAATGTCGAAATGGAAGCGCTATGCCATCATCGGAGGCATTGTCCTGCTGGGTATTGGCATCTTTTTTGGCATCCGGGCAATCATCTATTATACCACGCATGTGATGACTGCGACCGCATCGGTTGAGGGCACGATCATCGCCGTAAGCCCTCGTTCCAGCAGCCGCATCACCGCTATCGCGGTCGAGTCGGGACGCGAGGTAAAGGCCGGCGATGTCATCGCCGTGTTAGATCAGGAAGCCCTCGAAGCCGCCGCGCGGGAGGCCCAGGCGCGGCTTGCCGCCGCGCAGGCCGAAGTAAGCGTTTCCACCGCCTCGCTGGAAAAAGAGATCGCGCTTTCCAAAGGCGGCGTGCAAGGCGGCGAAGCGGAAGTTGAGATCGCGGTATCTCAATTAGGCCAAGCCGGCGCCCGCAGGAAATTCGAGCAAAGCCGCAGCGCCCAGGAACTCGCGCGCACCCGCGCCGCGCTGGAGTCGGCAAAACAGAACCTGGCTATTTTGCAGGCCGGTCCCCGCCCGCAGGAGATAGAGGCCGCCAGGGCCTACCTGAAAGCGGCCAAAGCCAGAGAGGAAGCGGCCGCCAAGGATTACGACCGGAAGGCCAAGCTGCTGGATAAGGGCTATATCGCCGCGGGAGAAGTTGACCAGGCGAAGGCGAACGCGGAAGTCGCGCAAGCGCAGTCGCAAGAGGCCGCCCTGGCGCTGGATCTCCTGCTGTCCGGTAATCGCAAAGAGAGCGTCGAAGTGGCGAAGCAGGAGGTGGCGCAGGCGCAGGCGGCCTTCGCCATCGCGCAAGCCGACGCCATGAATACCGCCCAGAGAAATCAGCAGTTGGCGCAGGCCGGTCATGAGGTGAAACGCGCGCGCGCAGGATTAACCGGCGCCCAGGCCAGCCGCGGGCAGGTGGAGATGTCCCGCAGGCAGGTGGCGGCCGCGCTGGCGCAGGTGGAGATTGCCCAGGCCGGATTGCGCGCCGCCCGCTCCGCGCTCGCCGAGGCCAAAATAAAAAGCCCGATATCCGGAGTTGTGGCGGAAATCAGAGTGCATGCGGGAGAGTTCGTCGGCCCGGGACAGCCGGTGGCGCTCATCGTCAGCGGACGGAAATTTTGGATCCGGGCCACCGTCTCAGAGATGGATGTCGGCAAAGTGCGCGCCGGTCAGCCGGCCCTCATAGAACTCTATGCCTATCCCAAAATCAGGATTCCGGGCAAGGTCCGGGTGGTGGGACGCGCCACCCTGGCTCGCACCAAGGGTTCCGGTTCCGCCGCCGGCGAGAGCGATAATCCGGCGGTAGTCTTTGCCCCCGAAGTGCCGGTTACCATTGAATTTGACTACGGCAAACTGCGCCTCTCTCCGGGCATGTCCGCCAGCGCGGTCATTGATATCAGTAAAGGCTAAAAGGTAATCTCCAAACCTTCCACTTCTTGAACCGCAGAGACCGCAGAGGAAGGGAAGGGGAATTTTTTGGAAGTTTTTATCTTTGCCTCTGCGTTCTCTGCGGTTTAAGGTTTTGATTTGGACTTTTGGAAAAATCAAAAGCAAAATAAAAGACTGTATCGAAACCGCTCCACTACGGCTTTGATACAGTCCTATGTATTCGCTGGCATCTGTTCGACCACAGACCACAGATTCTGTCTGGTTTTTGCCTTTTTACTTTTGCCTTTTTACTTTTTTATTTCGGTTCCACCATCAGTCGGATCGCGGTGCGTTCCTGTCCGTCAACCTGGATGTCCGCAAAAGCCGGCCGGCAAATCAAATCAACGCCGGAGGGCGCCATAAAACCGCGCGCAATGGCCAACGCCTTGACCGCCTGGTTCAAGGCTCCCGCCCCGATGGTCTGAAGCTCCGCCGTCCCTTTTTCGCGTATCACCCCGGCCAGCGCACCCGCTACCGAATTTGGATTCGACTTCGCCGATACCCGTAGTACTTCCGCCATGGCTGTTCTCCCTGCTAGAACCATTCGTATTATGGTTGCCTGAATTTCTACTGCTTAACCTGCGGGTAGCAAGCGGCGAATACGTTCCATCCCGGTCGCCTTACCGGTTTCGCTGTCTACCCTCAGTATCACTGCATCAATTACGGCCGTCCCGCTCGCCAGTTCAAAGCGATTGGGAAGGCGATTAACAAATCTTTCCACAATTATGGCTGGTTTTACACCCAAAATTGAGTCAAATGGGCCCGCCATGCCTGCATCCGATATATATCCACTGCCATGGGGAAGGATCCGCTCGTCCGCCGTCTGGACATGGGTGTGGGTGCCAATCACCGCGCTCACTCGGCCATCCATAAACCAGCCCATCGCCAACTTTTCGCTCGTCGCCTCCGCATGCATGTCAACGACGATTACCCGGGTCTGCTTTTCCAGGCGCTCCAATTCCTTCTCGGCCACCTGGAAAGGACAGTCCACGGCCTCCATAAAGACCCGGCCGATTAAATTCAACACTGCGATGGGCCCGCTGCCGGCGGACCGAAATACCCCGCTGCCTCGTCCCGGCGCTGCCGCCGGATAATTTGCCGGCCTGAGCAGACGCTCCTCGCTTTCAATTATAGCATAGGATTGGCGGTTTTTCCAGACATGATTGCCCGTAGTCAGCACGTCTATCCCCAGGGCCAGCAGTTCCTCCACCACCTCCGGCGTCACCCCCATGCCGCCGGCGGCATTTTCCGCATTGGCAATCACGAAATCTATCTCTTTTTCCGCCACGATTTCCGGCAAAAGCTTCTCTACCACCCGCCGCCCCGGCCGGCCCACTATATCACCGATAAAAAGTATGTTCATGGCACGGTCAGTTCCCAGTTCAGAGTTCAAAGTTCAGAGTGGCTAAGCCCGCCACACTTCCTTGGCGGGCCGCCATGGCGGCTCCAAAGGAGCCTAGCCATTCAGAGTTGAGAGTTCTCAGTTCTTAGTTCCCAGTTCCCAGTTAAGAGCTTTGGCGAAATTAAGCTGAAGCTCTGTTTTATTCCCTTTTGGCTTCATCCTTCATAATTCATCCTTCATCCTTGCCGTTCGCGACCCAGAGACCCAGAGACCCAGAGACTAATGTTCTATTTCGGCAGAGGGAGGCGGAATACCTTTGAGGGCAAAATTCGATCTGGAATGCGGTGATTTGCTCCTGTTTTGACGGCTAAAAGAGCACATATGCCAGGAAATTGAGCAAATTTGCACTGGCGGATTTATTGGATTTTGCATTTTTGGTGGAATGGCCTCGATTTACCTCCTTTTTGGAAAAAGTGAGTAATTGCAATGGTTTGTTGGATGAAAACAATGAAAATGTGTCGGGTTTTGCCAAATTTAGAATAGTCCTTTTCGTAAGATATAATTGACAACAGATTCCTCTATATGCGAAAAAGATGAAAAAGTGTGAGGTTTTGTGAAATTTAGTGAACCCATAGTCCATAGTCCCCGAACTGAAACGGTGGGAATGCCAGCTTCGTTTTTCGGATTACGATTTCTATTGATCATGCTTTTTCTCTATAATGTTGTTACTGTAAAACTTATGTTTGATTCTATTTATATTATAGCACGGGTTGTCAAGACCCAATGGGAAGGCAAAAGGAAAAAGTCAAAAGGCAAAACCAGAAATGCAGGGGGGAGGGGCCGTGGTCTGTTGGCGCTGTTCGTTGGGCGGGAGTTTACTCCTGCCCTGTCAGTTCATTCCCCTAAATGCGGTTGCTGTCCCTCAATTCAAAATTTCGAAACAAGGTGATCACCTATCTTCTTCAATAACTCTACGAGTCGTTCAACATCGTGTGGAGAGATAATTAGCTTTCTTCCAACAATCGCTTCTGTATCACCTGTGGAATCAATGTAAGCATCATCTACAACGCCTGCCTTATGAGCTATCAGATGGCGCTTTTGGAAACATCGGCAGACGAATTCCCATTCTCCTCCGTCTACAGCCGATGAAATATTAAAACCAAATAAGTTAGATACATTTTTCTCTGCGTTTTTTAAGTTCTGAAAGGATATATTTACTGCCTGTTCGGCTGACGATGCTTTATGAGAATATAACCTGCAAACTTCACGGCCGAATCCATCAAATGCTGAGACTGCATTCCCCAAGGCGTTGTTGACCAGGAATTCTGCAAAATCCTTTTCTGCGCTACTTGCTAAAGCTATCTCCTTCCTAATTAAATCAAAGTTTTTATTTAATATCTGAAGAGAGTTATGCATGCCGCAATCGGGACAGAATGCGAAAACACCATAGACTGCATATTGCAGTGTGCAGTTCTCACATGTTACCGCAGTCTCAAGCTGCTTTTCACGATAATAATGTATAGGCCGAGGATTCGATTTAAATTCGAGCGTCAAACTAATGCCGAAGTTGCCGGATCCTAAAACACGATTTCTTGATCCATATGAGCTACTCAAATCTCTTGTTAGCGCCTCAGTAACCTTTCTGGCTGCTATGGATTTTGCATAGTTCAGTTGGTCTTTTGTCCAAAATTTCCCCTGTTCTGCTTTGTGCCCACAATATGGACAACAACAAGGCGCAGGCGTTTTTAGGCCGGTTCCGAAGACTACTTTAAAATAGCCTTCGCATTTTGGGCATTCTCTGCCAAAATAGCCTTCTGAATCTTTAGGAAAAGAGATTGGGATTCCTTTACCGAGATTATTTAGATTGCGGAAATTCATTCTCATCTCCTTCTCTCAATCACTCCATTTCCCTCAACTTCCGCTGATTTGCCATTGGCAGAAGGCTACTCATTCCGTTCGCGAAACATGAAAATTTCCGTCACGGGAAACTTGGGAGCAATGGAACTCCCTTCAATTAATGGCAAACGCTCATCAATTTTCAAGCCGTCGTTTGTGAAGGCCACGCTGGATAATTCATTATTTACCGCTGGATGGGGTTCGACAGCTGATAATAGGCCTGCTACAAGCCTAACGAGAATCTTATGGAATTCAAGACGACCCTCAAGCGGCTCTTTTGGTAATTTAATCTTCAGGTATTCATGAAAGCTTCCATAATCATTCCGTATCGCATCGTACAGCTTTGCATAATGTCTCCAATATCCATTTCTTAAATGTGGAGCAGCACCTTCTTGAATTCTCCACAGCCAATCATCCGTTGGGCTGTTGTCTGCTGGAATATCATGGTAGAGTCTTGGCTCATGAGGAGGTTCATTATATGGAAAATCGGAGTGACCGCAGTGAATATGCCAAAGACGTGGCAGTCCATTTTGATAGCCTGCCATATGAATTCCAAATCTCAATTTACACCATGGCAGGCCCATCTGCTCAAGCTCATTTTTTAGTCTATTGGTCAAGCGCTGACCTATGGATTCCATTTCCTCCCCCTCTTCTATTTCTGAGCGAATGAATTCATCCATCCATAAATCAAGTCGCTTCCCACGAACATCAGCGTAACCCCACATTGCGAAGCCGACATTAGCTTTCCGCGAATACTGCACTTTACTTGCACCGCCAACAGCTATTGGATCCGTTCCGTCTTGTCTGTCAATGGTAATAGCGGAATCACCAACCATCACGATGCCATGCTTTGATACTTCGCTCACAACTAGAGTCATATTGTCCTCCACCCATTAATGAAAATGATGCCAAACCTCATTGTTAGTCTTAATTATTTCTACAATCTAAGTTACCTCACACCCTATACCGCACTTCCTCATCCAATATTTCCTGGGCAAGGAGGGGGATTATTTCGATATTCTGTCGCGCAGTTTCTGAAGATTGTCCCCGCAGTAGATGAGTTGTGTCTGTATCATAATGTCCCCATTATATACTAGCTATCTTACTAAGCAAAGGATTTCCCTGCAAGGGCGGGCAAGTCCCGAAGAGATTCTTCGCTGCGCTCAGAATGACCGTTGTTTACAATTTGTGGTTCAATATTCTTATCCCTTTACTGTTTAGATGCGATTGGCTTGTTAGTTTACATCCTTAAAATGCGGCTGCTGTCGCCACGAGCCTGGGGCGCATAACGGCAACAGACTTTCACCGAAGGGCGAGAAGAGAAGCCAAGAACTGCAAATTTTGGCCACAGATGGGCGCAGGTGCGCGCAGACAAATTTTGAAAAGCTCCCCGCGAGTGCAAACAAACTCGCGGGAAGAGTCAACTACTCACGGCCCCTTCGACGCTGCTCAGGATAAACGAGAGGGCCGTGCCACGTTTAACACATTTGGCGGATCGCCTAAGAAGGGTGGTGACCGGCGGGATTCACGACTCGTGCTTCTGAATCCGGCCCGGGATTCACTGCAATTGCGGGGTATGGACGACGACTTCGGCGAGGCTGCCGCCGTTGTGGGATTTGAGGGCGAAGCGGCCTTGATGCTGGGCGATGAGGCCACGCACCAGTTGCAGGCCCAGGCCGGCCAATTGCCCCTCGGCCCGGTGGCGGGGCAGGCCGGAATTCCACACCGACAGATGCAGCTTGTCGGCTTTGGCTTCGAGTTCAACCCGGATGTGCAGTTCGCCGCTGGGGGAGGGGCCGCCGTGTTTGGCGGCATTGATGAGCAACTCATTGGCGACCATGGCCAGCCGGGTGGCGGTCTCAGCATCGAGCAGCACCGGCTCTCCTTCCACCTCCAGGTGGAGGCGTTTGCCGGCCACCATCTCTTCAATCATCGTGGTTAACTGGTGGATTACCTGCAGCAGGTTGATGCGTCCTTCCGCCTCGGACTGAAGCTGTTCATGAATGCGGGCGAAGATCGCCACCCGCCCGGCGGTTTCCAGCAGCACTTGGGCGGCTTTGGGGTCCATGTCCGGGGCGGCGCTTTGTATCTGGAGCAGGGAGGCTACCATCGCCAGGTTATTCCTCACCCGATGGTTGACTTCCGCATTGAGGGTCTCGGCGAGTTGACGGCCCATTTCGGCTTCACTGGCCCGCTGCTCGGCCAAATGCAGCGCTTCCTCGGCCAGCCGCTCGGCCCTTGCCAAGCGCAAGAGCGCACGGCAAGTAGCGAGCAGGACAATGGATTCGATGGGTTTGGTTAGACAGCTATCTGCGCCGGCATCCAGGCCGGCAACGATCGCTTCATCGTTGTCATGGTTGGTGGAGACATAGAGCACCGGGATGGGTGCGATTTCGGGAGCGGCCTTGATTTTTCTGAGGACTTCCGTGCCCGGCAGCCCGGCATCGAGGATAATCAGATCCGGCGGCTTTTGCCGCGCGGCCTGCAACGCTTCGGCCGCGTTCGCCGCCGCTTGGACCTCATAGCCTGCCTGGCGTAAGAGTTGGACGGTGGCGCCACGTTCGGTTTGGCTGCCATCTACAATGAGGATCGTATCCACTCGCTCAACTTCGCCAGATTGCTCGCGCTGGACCTGCGGTTGGTCAAGGCGTAACTCATCGCCTTTCATCTTCTTTGCCCCCGTATATGGATGCTTTACTTACGCTCCCGGCACGCAAACATTCAAGTGAGCCTATTATACCACACGCGGGAGGATTGTGAAACTGCCGTTTCGCAAAGCATTTGCCAATGAATCATCAATTCTGCGATAATCCCAGATGGCATGAGCGAACAGAAAGCATTATTAGCGGCAACAGGCCTGGTCAAATCCTATCATCGCCGGCGCGTGGTGGACGGCGTCAGCGTGGAGGTGGCCAAGGGGGAGATTGTGGGGCTGCTCGGGTTGAACGGCGCGGGCAAGACCACGACCTTCTATATGCTGCTCGGTCTGGTGCGGCCGGAAGCGGGCCAGGTTTTTATTGACGGCCGGGAGATTACCTCCTTGACCATGCATCTCCGTGCCCGCTTGGGCATCGGCTATCTGCCCCAGGAGGCCTGCATATTTCGCAAGCTCACGGTAGAACAGAATCTTTTGGCGGTGCTCGAATTATTGCCTATTTCAGCCGCGGAGCGCAGGGAACGGGTGGAGGCGCTGCTGGCGGAATTCGGCGTGGCGCATTTGCGCGCCGTTCCCGGCGGGGTGCTTTCCGGCGGCGAGCGGCGGCGCGTGGAGATCGCCCGCGCTCTGGCCACACATCCCTCTTTTATCCTGCTGGATGAGCCGTTCACCGGCGTTGACCCCATCGCCATCGCGGATATTCAGGACCTGATTCTGCATCTGCGCTCCCAGGAGATAGGAATTTTGCTGACCGATCATAATGTGCGCGAGACCCTGGCCATCACCGACCGCGCCTATATCATCTACCAGGGAAAGATTCTTACCAGCGGCCCGTCCGCCGCCCTGCCGGAGGATCCGGTCGCGCGGGAGTATTATTTGGGAGAAAGATTTAATATTTAACGTTGAGCGTTCAGCGTTGAACGTTGAGCGCAAAAAATGCATCGAGCTAAGGGGCAGAGAATGAGGAACCGAGGGCCAAAAGCTTTCAACTCTGAATGGCTAGGCTCCTTTGGAGCCGCCATGGCGGCCCGCCAAGGAAGTGTGGCGGGCTTAGCCACTCTCAACTTTGAACTCTGAACTGGCTGTCTCTATGAAAATCGTTGATCGTTACATATTCCGCGAACTTATTGGTCCCTTCTTCTTTGGGATAGCAATCTTTACCGTCATCCTGCTGGCCTATTTTATTTTGCCGCAGCTCACTTCCCTTTACAATCAGGCGGGATTATCCTTGAAAGACGCCTTTCTGCTCTTTATCTATCAGCTCCCGCGTTATCTGATTTACACTTGCGCGATGTCCGCGCTGCTGGCGGTGCTGATGGGATTCGGGAGGTTGTCGGCCGAGAGCGAGATGGTGGCCATGCACTCCGCCGGCGCATCGCTGCCGCGGCTGAGCATGGCCGGCATCTTTTTCGGTATTTTGGTGAGCCTGCTGGCGCTGGGGCTGGGCCAATACGTGGTCTCGCCGGCGAATATCGCCGCGGATAATATTTTGAAGAAGGTGAAATCCCAGCAGGTCGGTGTGCGCAAGGATATCTCTTTCAATGAATCGAGCGGAGATGTAAAGCGAACTATCATTGTGGGGACGCTGGATCCTGCGGCCGGCACGATGCAGAAGGTGATCATTATCGAGTCTCAGGCGGCAAATCCCGTGGCCATCTATTACGCAGAAAGGGCAGAGCGGACGCAGGATGGGAAAGCCTGGCGCTTGTTCGATGGCTACACGAAGAATCTGAGCGGCAAAATGCCGGACATCTCCATGAAGTTTGATGAGCAGGATATCGTCAGTCCGACAACCCCAAAGGAGCTGGCCATGAGCGGCAAGCGAAATGTCGAGATGACGACGCAAGAGCTAAAGGATCAGATTGCGCTGCTGCGCCGGCAAGGGAACAGCGCGGCGCTCTTTGAAGTGGAACTGCATCGGCGTGTCGCCCTGCCCTTCGCGGCGCTGGTCTTCACCCTCATCGGCACGCCGTTTGCCATGCGTTCGCCCCGGCGCAGCTCGACGATGGGGGCGCTGGGCGCGGGCGTGACCATCATGATTGTCTTTGCCTATTTTATCGTCAGCAACTGGCTGGGGATAATGGGGGAGAATGGTACGCTGAATGCCTTTGCCGCCGCCTGGCTGCCCAATGGGGTCTTTGCGATAGTCGGCCTCGTGCTCATCTTCAGCGCGCGGAAGTAAGGTTCTCTGTCCTCGTTTCCCAACAGAGCAACTGACAACTCTCAACTCTCAACTCTCAACTCTGAACTCTGAACTCTGACCTCACTGTCCCACCAGATTCCCTGCCTTATCGAAGCGCATTGGCTGCGGTTTGCCGATTATGGTCAGGGCGGGATGGTTTTCCACTTCCTCCAGCAGGCCTTCGGAGATATAGAAGGTATCAAGATGCAGGGTATCGCCGATTCGGACGAGCCTGACCTGTTGCGGCGGGGTGTTGAAGCCGCAGGTCAACGCCGCGGCGATGGCTGCTTGGTCATTCTCCAAAGTCAGGGGAATCCGCGCCAGCATGAGATTGCCCGAAGTAAGGGCATTGGCATAGGTCGCCTGAATATCAATCGCCTGCGCGCACCTTTGCGTGATGATATCGGCGACGCCGATGCCCACGGCATTTCCTTCGGTCTCTGCCGTCAATCCCAACACCGCGATGCGATAGCACTTAAGCGAGCCGCCCGGCCGCTTGACCGGCACGGCAAAACGGCCGGTAACATTCGGGTCCAGGCCCGCGCCGGAGATGTCCTTGCCGAGGCGCTCCACCACCAGAATATCAAGCTCTTTGAAGGGCAGCCGTGGGGCGTGGCGCTTCACCTGCTGCAAGAGCCTGCGCTCGCCCTTCTCGATTTGCTCGGGCCGGAAGACGCGCACCTTCGCAATGCCCTGATAAGCGTTCTCCATAATCGCCACCCCGCACAGCACCGGCGCTTTTGCCAAGATCAGCCGGCCCGCCAGGGCGATATTCTCCGGCATCTGTTCCCAGCCCAGGGCATGGAGCGCGCCGGCGCCCGCGCGCTTTCCCAAACCGACGGTCAGCATCTTCATCAGCCCGCTCTCCAGGGGCGCGGCGAAATCCGTATGCTCCTTCACCCGATTAACGACGATTATGCCGTCGGCCTGGGCCGCCAGCGCGTCCATATAAACCGGCGTCGCATTGCCGATTTCACCGATCTTCACCACCTCCATACTGAAACAAATAGGCGCGCCGATGCGCTCTTCGGTTACGCCGAGGGAGGCGAGAATTTTGACCTGTCCCTCAGCCGTCGCCCCGCCGTGGCTGCCCATGGCGGGAATAATGAAGGGTTTCGCGCCCTGACTTTTCAGAAAAATTACAATCGCCTCCAACACCTCCGGCAAACCGGCGATGCCGCGGCTGCCGGCGGTAATCGCCACCTTCATGCCGGGCCGGACGCGCCCCGCCAAGCCGATATGGGCCAGCTTTCGCTGGACCGCTTTGCCGACCTCCGGCAAAACCTCGCCATACAGCGCCTGCCTTATTTTCACCATGCGAGGGAACTGCATACTGCCAACTCCTAAAGCTCAACTGCAAACTATCCGCAAATTGTGCTGTCGCTATTCTAGCATGTTTTGAAGAAGGAGTTACGCTCATTAATGGGGAAGCCATGTTATTAGCAGCTTCCAGTCCAGTAATTAGCATGTCTATGATGGGCCAGGGAATCCACAAAACAGGAGGGATTTGTGATGAAGAAAAGGGCGCTTTCGATGGTGTTTTTGGCGGTTCTGCTAAGTTTGGCAGCATGGCAGGTGTTTGCTCGTATGGGGGATAGGGATATCGCTTCTAACGCATTAACGCAACTGGCCCTTGCGGCTTCAAGCCAACATCGGCAGCAGGCTCAGGCCCAGCAAGGACAAGGGACTACGGGGGTGCAGGCCCTCCCAGGTTCGCGCTATCTCGATGGGCTATCGAACGAGTTGAAGGCCAGCCTCAAAAAAGACGGCTTTATACTCTTGGGGCCTCAGCGTTATTTAACCGTGCCCTCGCTCTACAGTCAGTGTAAAGTGGAGAATATCCCTGTATTTGTAACCACAGACGCCATTCTCCACACCTCGCATCAGCTCTTTGATTGGTGTTTGCGTTTTCTGGAAATGGGGCATCTGCGCGATGACACTATCAATCTCACCGATGCCATGCTGCGGGAGATGATGACGCGCTGCGACGAGAGCAAAGGGAAACTTCCCCGCGAGGCCGCCCTCTTGGCGGCCTCTTATTTTACGGTCGCAAAGCGGCTGATTGCCGGCGGCGATACTTCTGATATTCCCGCGCCTTACGGTTCCATTATCAAGCAGGAGATTGCGCTCGCAACTCAAGCGAATGGATTTCAGACCTCGCCGCTGATGGGCTACACCGAGGACTACAGCCAGTACAAGCCGCGCGGCCATTACAGCCGCACCCAGCTCTTCGAGCAATACTTCCGCGGCATGATGTGGTATGGACGCATGAATTTTCGCATTTCCCGCGCGGCGCGCAGCCAGCCCGGCGCTTCGCTCAGCGACCGGGATATTCAGCGACAGGCCCTTGCCGCGGCCATGATCTGCGATGCTTTGAAAAGGACCAAAGTGAAAGGAGAGACCGCCGGCGCGGTGTGGAAACGCATTTATGAAACCACGGCCTTTTTCGCCGGGCTGTCCGACGATCTCACCCTGGCCGATTGCGAGCGGGCGCTCATGGCAAGTTACGGAACTTCTCCTGCTCCGGCGGCATTTGCCGACGAGAAGAAGCTTTCCTCCTTCATGGCCCACGTGCAAAAGCTGCGCAAGCCACGCCTCCTTTCGACGCTCGCCGTCTCCGGGGCTGAGCCATCCTGGGAGCAGCAAACCCACGCCATCTCATTTATGGGACAGAGATTTACAGCGGATGCGCTCATCTTCAAGAAACTGATCTTCGACCGCGTGGGAAAATGGGAAGGGGGAGCAAAAACGCCCTTTACCGCGGTGAATGCCAACGGGATGTGGATACGCGGCCTTCCCAGAGGTCTGGATGTCATGGCCGCCCTGGGGTCGGAGCCGGCCCTCGGGATTTTGCAGCAGGACGGAGACACCGCCTATGCAGGATATTCGGCGCGCCTGGAGGAGGCGCGCAAAGGACTGGGCGAACTCGTGCGCGGAAACGCGGGCAGCGATCTCTATCAATGGCGCATGGCCGCGGTTAAAGCGTTGACCGGACCCGCCCCGCAAGGAAGTCCCCAGTTCTGCCAGGGAACGGCCTGGTCGCATAAGCAATTGCAGGCCGCGCTGGGCTCCTGGACGGAACTCAAGCATGACACTTTGCTATATACAAAGCAAACTTATTTACACACTCAGTCCGCCATGGCCGGGGTTGGAAAAGGAGGTATGGCGCCGCCTCAGCCAAAGCTAATCCATGGTTATGTGGAACCGGTGCCGGAGGTCTATGCCGTGCTCGCTCAGGCCGTCGAGGCGCTGCGAGGAAAGATGACCTCACTAGATTATCCTCAGGATCGGGCGTTGGAGAATAATCTTACATCTTATGCCGGATTACTGCGTCAACTGGAAAGTATCGCTCGCAAGGAACTGGCGGGCCAGTCGCCCACCGATGCCGAGTATGACCTTATCTGGAATATCGGGAGCAGACTGAGACTTTTCCTATCTTTCCCGCACAATACGGATGTGGGCGAACCATTCATGACCGAGATGGACAAGGAGATGCCCATTGTGGCGGATGTCGCCACAGATCCAAATTCCAGAATGGTCCTCGAAGAGGCGATAGGTAATCCCATGGTGATTTATGCCATAGCGCCCGTGGACCGCAAGCCCATCGTATGCAAAGGAATTACCTACTCCTATTACGAGTTCAAGCAGCTCATGGCCGCGCGCCTTACCGATGAGGAGTGGCGCAGGCAATTGACGGAAGGAAGACAGCCGGATCTGCCCTGGTGGGTGAAGCAACTCATAGCCGAAAGGGCGGGGTCTCAGTGACCGGGATAAAGAAAGTCCGGGCCAAATTTCTGCTGCAGACGTTGGGAATCGTCCTGTCTGTTCCACTAGTGGTCTATTGCGTAGCATGGGCCTTGCTGCGTCTGGGGATGTCCCCTTCGGTTTATCCATGGGCCGAGCCGGACCTCTGGGTGCCGGAGGTGATACCGCCCTTCCCCTGGGTGGACTTCATCGCCTATCTGCTGGCATTGGTCACCGTGCCGTTGCTCCTGGACCGCTCCGTGGCGGGAAGTGCGCGACAGCAAGCAGGCCTTCGCCGGCCAGGCGGGCGGCATCCCGTCTTGATAATGCTGGCAGTTACGGCCGGCCTGATCGCCTATCAGCGCCTGGCCTGCCGAGGCCTTGGGGAAATGCAGCCCTCGCTGCTATCGCTCAAGAATTTCGCCTATTTCGTCGCTCTCTGGGGCTGGATTGCCTTCAGCGAGGAGTTCTTCTTTCGCAGCATACTCCAACGCCGCCTGACAAGCCTGTGGGGAAATTGGGCAGCCATTGGCGTAACGGCAATCCTATTTTCCTTTGGCATGCACCATCGCGTGCCGATAGTGCAAAACGCGGTCTATCGTCTCCCGGCCGCCATCACCCTGGGCTGGCTGTTCGCCCGGCAGCGCAGCCTGCTTTCACCTGTGGCCGCGCATTTCTTGCTGAATCTTGCCTCCTTCGCATGATGCCAGCACCGGTTCTCGGAGGAAGGAATTGCATTGATTCATGGGGTAAAATAGGGGAGAGCGGGCTGTCGAGTCGGCGCGCTTGGGGTTCAATTATTACTCACAAAGGAGGTTGCTATGAAGCGCAGAGAATTCATCAAGACGATAGGCGCGGCCGCGCTGACACTAACGCAGTTTGATTTGCTGCGCGCGGCAGCAGATCAGAACCCCCTTGGAGATCCTAAGGCCATGAAGCAGCCGAATATACTCTTTGTCATGACCGACCAGCAAAGGGCGGACACAATCGCGGCGCTGGGGAACGCGAGTATTTACACGCCGAATCTCGATCGTCTGGTGCGGCGAGGGCTGAGTTTCACGCAGGCTTATTCCCCCTGCCCGGTTTGCGTGCCGGCGCGCTACACCATCCGAACCGGGTGTGAGCCGCCCACGACCCGTTCCTTTTTCAACGGCCTGTCAAAAGAGGTTGACGGCCAGGGCCGCACCATGGTCGAGCGCTGCGGGCCGTATCTCGCACAACGCCTGCGGTCTCTCGGCTATCGGACCTTTGGCATCGGGAAGTTCCACTCGATACCCTGGGACGAGGATTTGGGATACGAGGTGCACCTGCGCAGTGAGGAACTCTACGGGACCCCGGAACAGCGGCGACGGGATGCGTATGCCGCCTGGATTCGGGAGCAGCATCCGGCTTTCGACTATATCGAAATGCTTATGGGCGAACGAACGGAAATGTATTACATGCCGCAGGTCAGCCCGATGCCCGCCGAGATTACCGTCGAACGCTGGGCGGCGGAGCGCGCGATCGAGCAGATCCGCCGCGCGGACAATAGACCGTTTTTCGGTTTTGTCTCCTTCATCGGACCGCATCCGCCTTTTGCTCCGCCGATTCCTTTCAACCGGATGTATGATCCGGACCGCATGCCTAATCCCGTGCAAGGAGATTTAGCCATCGACCACCTGGACGAAATGATTCCCTGTATGAACAAGATGATTTGGGCCGAGGCCATCAATGATCCGCACGCGCGGGTGCTGAAGGCGCGCTATTATGGCGAGATCAGTTACATTGACGACTGTCTGGGGAGGATACTGGACGCGGTGGAAGCGCTGCCGGATGCCGACAACACGTTGATCTGCTTTTTCTCAGACCATGGCGATCATCTGGGCGACCACCACGCCTGGCAGAAAGAGAGCTTTTTTGAGGCCTCCTGCCATATTCCGTTCCTGGTAAGTTGGCCCAGGCAACTGGCCGCAGACCAACGCCGGCAGGAATTGGTCTGCCTGACAGATCTCTTCGGGATTGCCACCCATGCCGCCGGTGCGCCGGAGACGCGGGAGGGCGCCGATGTCTTGTCGCAGGTGCGGGGCGCCGCGGCGCCGCGCGAACAAATCGTCGGCTTCTACGGCGAACCCGGAACGCCCCATTTCAAAGTCATGGTCCGCACCAGCCGGTGGAAATACATTTTCATGGCGAACGGGAACCGCGAGCAATTGTTCGATATGCTGCAAGACCCCGCGGAGTTGACGAATCTGCGCGACGCCGAGAGCGACACTCTTGCCGCGCTGCGCCGGAAGGCCGGGGCCGCGTGCCAGCTCCCCGGTTGCCGAGCCGCTTTGGAGGGCGATGATCTGCGTTCCTTTCCCTACCAGGAATGGAAGCGCCCGCGTATTTACCAGTTTGACGCGTCCAGAGGCGTGACTGGCTTTCCGAAGAACCCGGGCGACATATTCAAGAAAGAATAGAGCCAGTGGTAATACTGCTTAAGGAGCGATTATTGCAATGAAAGCAAGGCGAGCCGCGCGCAATCAGTTGGCTTTAACGATATATAATCCTAACCCGACACAGCCGGAACCATAAAGGAAGGCTTAAAATCTCTCCAGCTGCTCCCATAATTGAGAGGCTGGGAGGGTTCAGCTCGGTATCTCACGATTGAAATTCAGATAGGTTTTTTCATTTTCCGTGCGATTTGCGTAGAATTTCACTCGTGAGATACTAAAGATAGCCCAGGGTGCGCAGCGATTTCTTTATTTCCTCATCCATTTCCAGCTTCTGCGGCGGCACTTTAATAGCCGCGCCAATCATGGGTTGTTGCGGAATCCATTTTTGCCAAATGGCGGTAAGCTGTTGGGCCAGTGCGATATCGGTTCCTTTAATATCCTGCTGTTCCTCCGGGTCGGTGGTCAGGTTATAAAGGCCGGTTAGATTGCGGCGCTTGTTAAAAATGCCTTTGGCGCCCGGAATTTCCACAGACCAAAGCAGATTGGGTTCTGCCAGGCAGCGCGAAAACGCCGCGTGACGAATTCCCGCGCCTCCGAAGAGGGCCGAACTCAGGTCTTTTCCCTTAAAGCTGTCGGGCGGGACCGTCAGCCCCGCCAGCGAAGCCAGCGTCGGCGCAAGGTCACTCAATTGCACCAGGGCCGGCACGGTCTTTGCGGGCAGCTTCACGCCTTTCGGAAACCGGATGATAAGCGGGATATGGGTCAACTCGTTAAATACCGTGCTCGAATGCAGCCAGCGCCCATGCTCGCCTAAAGCCTCGCCATGGTCCGCCATCACTACCAGAATGGTATTGTCCAGCAGGCCGCGTTTCTGCAGATCCTCCACCAGGGTTCCAACGATGCTGTCCGCATACCTCAGCGCCTCATCATACATAGCGATAATATGCCGGCGATCCTGCTCCGAGGCCTGCAGAGATTTCTTGTCCAGTTTGGCGAGGGAAGTAAGCGTCGGCTCAAGCGAACTCCGATAATTTTTGCTGAACTTTCCGCGAAAGGGCCCGGCATATTCGTAGGGATTATGCGGGGGCATAACATGCAGATACATAAAAAATCGGTCTTTGCCCGTTTTGTCCAGCCATTGGCGATAGTTCAGTTGTATTTTATCAAACACGGTTTGCTGGGTTTCATCGAAGGGAACCGTCAGGTATTTGTCAACCCCATCGCCAAAGCCATAGCCCTTAATTACAATGGCGCTGGCGCTGAATACCGCCGTGCGCAGGCCCGCACTTTTGCAGATCTTGGGAAGGGTCACGGTGTTTAAGGGAAGATGCATGTACACCGTGGACAATCCGTGGGAATCCACGCTTTGGCTGGTCCAGAGCGAGGCGATGGCGCCCAACGTATAGGCGGCGTCACTGACGGCGTTTTCAAAGCGCACGCCCTCGCCGGCGAGCTTGTCCAGGGCGGGGGTAGTGGGGCGTGCATAACCATAACAGCCCAGATGGTCCCGGCGCGCGGCGTCAATACAGCAAATGACTATATTCGCCGCTGCGCAAGCCTTCCGGGCGGCATTGAGGCGCTGCAATACTTTGGGCTCTATTACCGGCGCGGCATTTTTCCGGTGAAGGAATCTGAACCAGATAAAGCCCGCTATTATAAGCAGGATAAGCGCGCAACCGGCGATCTTTAGGGTTTTAGACATAACTATCTCTATAGAATTATTGAATTATAACATATCCGCAGCTTTCTCAGCTTTGCCACAGAGCAACTCACGACCCAGAGACCCAGAGACCTTCCCTCCTTTGCTTTTGCCGTTGGATATGTTTTAATGGGCTTCATAACGCCGACGAAATACAAAGCGCAAACTTATTGCCCACCGTGAGGGAAAGGAAGGCCGGAGATGCAAAACAACAGTATATTGAGAGCATTGATAAGGATGGTGGTGAAAATTTTGGCGGAACCGGTCAACTGCTTGTCCATCCTCATCCTGTGCCTGCTGGGAATCTCACTTTGCGATCCCTCCAGCGCCCGGGATTTCCACGTGGCGCCCGACGGAAACGATGCCAATCCGGGCACGAAAGAAAAATCCTTCAAATCCTTCGCGGCCGCGCAGCGGGCGGCGCGCCGGCAAAAGGCGACGGTGGTGTTCCATGCCGGCGTGTATTATCTGCCGGACACCATCGTCCTGACGGCGGAGGATTCCGGCACAAAATTCATCGCCGCGCCGGGCGAAGAGGTAATTCTCAGCGGCGGCAGCAAGCTGGCGCTGAAGTGGGCGCCTTATCGCGACGGGATCTTGCAGGCGGCGGCGCCGGGGTTGAATTTCGACCAGCTTTTCATCAACGGCCGGTGTCAACGGATGGCGCGCTATCCCAATTTCGACCCCAATGTAACACCTTTCGGCGGTTTTGCCGCGGATGCCTTCAGTCCGGAGCGCGCGGCGCGCTGGGCGGACCCGACCGGCGGCTACATGCACGCTATGCATGTAGCCCACTGGGGCGGCTTTTCCTACCGGATCACCGGCAAGAATGCGAACGGCGAGCTGACCTATGAGGGCGGGTGGCAGAACAATCGCCAGATGGGCATGCACGCAAAATATCGCTATGTGGAAAACATCTTCGAGGAACTTGATGCGCCGGGCGAGTGGTTTTATGACGCCCAGCGCGGAATCTTGTATTTCTTCCCGCCGGCCGATGTGGATTTGAAAACCGCGACCGTCGAGGTCGCGCGCCTGCGCCATCTAATCGAATTCAAGGGCATGCAGGAGCGGCCGGTCAAGCATATCACCCTGCGCGGCTTCATCTTTCGGCACGCCGCGCGCACTTTCATGGACACGAAAGAACCTTTGCTGCGCAGCGATTGGACCATCTATCGGGGCGGGGCGGTGATGTTCACCGGCACGGAAGACTGTGCGGTGGAAGACTGCGAGTTCGACCAGCTCGGCGGCAATGCCGTGTTCGTCAATAACTACAACCGCCGCGCCGCGCTCCGCGGCTGTTATATTCACGATTGCGGCGCCAGCGGCGTCGCAGTCGTCGGCGATCCCGCGGCGGTGCGCAATCCGTTGTTCGGCGGCGAGCCGCCCAACGACTACGCGACGATAGACCAGACGCCCGGCCCGCAGAGCGACAACTATCCGGCCGATTGCCTGGTGGAGGATTCCCTCATCTTCGCCATCGGCGAGGTGGAAAAACAGGCCGCCGGTGTGCAGATTGCCATGGCCATGGGTATCACGGTGAGCCACTGTTCCGTCTATGACGCTTCCCGCGCGGGCATCAATATCGGCGACGGCTGCTGGGGCGGGCATGTGATCGAATTCTGCGATGTCTTCGATACGGTCAAGGAGACCGGCGATCACGGCTCCTTCAATTCCTGGGGCCGGGACCGCTATTGGAACCTCCCGGGCGCGCCGCAACAGGATTTGCCCAAACTGGCGAAACTTGACACCATCAAGCCTGTCATCCTGCGTAACAGCCGCTGGCGCTGTGACCGCGGCTGGGACATTGATCTGGACGACGGGTCCTCGAATTATGAACTTTACAATAATCTCTGCCTGAACGGCGGCATCAAAAACCGCGAAGGCTATTTCCGCACGGTGGAAAATAACATCATGGTGAACAATTCTTTTCACCCGCATGTCTGGTATCAGGGCAGCGAGGATGTTTTTCGCCGCAACATCGTTTTCACGCCCTACGCGCCCATCAGCGTCAATCCGCCCTGGGGCCGGGAGTTTGATTACAACCTGCTGCATCAGCCCGGCCTGGCCGGGCTGGTTCCCGCGGCGGAGTTGCAGGAAGCGAGCGGGCGGGACGAACATTCGGTGATAGGCGACGCGCTATTTGTTGATCCGGCCAAGGGCGATTATCGCGTAAAAGACGGCTCGCCGGCTTTGGCGCTGGGCTTCAAGAATTTCCCCATGGACCGGTTCGGCGTGCAAAAGCCGGCCTTGCGGGCGCTCGCCAGGACGCCGATATTGCCGAGCGCCGCCGCGGCCGCCACCTCCACCCGGCCGGTTGCGCGATAACCGTTAACATGGGCGGCGGAAATCCATCCACAACCTATAACTCCTGCACGAAAGATCTTTGACATTTATACCCTCTCAAGATTTAAAAGGTCAATTCTATCACATCCACACCCGGGTCAAAGCTGACAGCAAGCTCGATGGCCGCACCGGCAACCTTTACCGAAGCACTCTTTCCGTTGACTATAACTGACGCCGGATCCATAGGTATTGGCAGCGACAGGCTCAGTCGGGTTACTCCAAACGGTTGGATCTGCTTCAGCGGCCGGAGGGAGACCATGACCCTTCCTGCGGCCTCTCGACACTCCAGCATAAACCAGCTCGTGGCCGTAAAAATCGGCACGCGCCAGTCTCCCGAGTCGGGCGTCCAGCAGGGCGCGAGCCGAAGTGATTTGCCAGCCACATCCAGCACTACCCCCGTTATCCCGTCCAGGAAGAGCCAACTTACCGGCGCGGTCATATAGTAGGGAAGACCTCCCGGAGAACCGTTGCTATCATAGGTGAGCGTCTGGTTGAAGTGGGTGCTCGGTGGTGTGGTAACCAGGGCGTCCTGGTTCCTTAGAAACTCCCATGCCAGATCGGTGTTCCCGGTATAGAGCGCCGCGGCGCCGTAGTAGGCAACCGGGTACTGCATAAAGACCGAATTGTCCGGCCGGGCGGACTGATCCGCCATTCCGTGCGCAAACATGTTCTTCCGGCGGATGCCTTCGAGGGCCAGGCGAATCTTCTCCGCGGGCAGCCGGGGAGTAGCCCCTCCTGCGCATATAGCCCATTCCGCAATCATGCTCGCGATGAAACATGAGTCGTCGGCAGCGCCCTTCATGACATCGTAGGCGTTGCGGAAGTAGCCGCCATCGGTCTGGTTCACCCAGAGATACTTCATCCGGCTCGCGTGTGCCTTGTCGGCAAGCCGCGACCACTTACCGGCAAGCTCATTCTCACCTACGCGTCGGGCAAGGTCCGAGGCCAGCGTCATGCTTGCTTCGTGGATGCCAGCTATGAACGCGCTGATGCCGTCCCAGTGCTGGTTGTCATAGGTCGTGCCCCGGCCCGCCTTCAGGGTAGGTATACCGTCGCCGGTGTCGTCCAGCGATATAGTCCATTCGACCGCGCGGCAGACATATGGCCAGTGGTTTTTCAGGAATTCCATATCACCCGTCTCAAGGAAATGCCGATGCACCTGGATGACGTAGCTTGCGGCTAGGTCGGGCCAGTTCGATTTCGTCGGGGCCAGGTTGAATCCGCCAAAGCCCAGGTCGTGCACCGGGCCGCTGTCGTCGCTTTGCCGAAGGGTAAAGAGCTGCAGCTCTTTAGCGTCCTGCTCGGGAAAGAAGGTCGCCCAATATGCACCTGCGCAAGTACGCTGGTCGAGCGTGCCAAGGCAGCCCGCCATGCCGGTCGGCGCCTCGTTTACCGAGAATAAGCCATCCTTCAGGAACACCGTATTAGTGTTCGCGACGAACCGGCAGTCTAGAAGCTGGCGCTGGAACCACTTCGGCAATGACGACAATTCCAATATCTCCCTGACTTCCCGCGTGCGAGCCAGAAGCGTTGGGTGATGCTTCCAGACAAAGGCGGCCACCTCCTCAGCGTTTCCGAACTCGCGAGTATAGTAGTTTGGTTGTAGGCCTCGGTAGCTATCCAGGAAATTCGGGACATGCCACGCCAGCACGAAGATGATATCCTCGCTGCCGCCCGGAACCACTTCCTTCGTTACCACGAGAGCTCCGGCGCGAAACTCTCCGGTTCCGGAAGGCTCAAATCCTTTTGCGCACCCGGACTCCAACCACTGGGTGAAGGCGCGTTCATCGGCCTCCAGATCGCGGTCGGATGCCACTGCCGCCTGGTCCGGCGTCCAGATGAAGTGTTCGCCAAAGGAGCATGGATTCTGTTGGTCGTCCTTGGCAGAGAACCTCAGACCAGTTCCGCCGTCGGCGCTCGATTGCGTCTGGTATCCCACTTCCCGGTTCGACCAGACGAAGGAATGATTCCAGGTGTGGTAGACGAGCGGAAGCAACCGGTCCCGGTTCTGGTTCTTCATCACCATGTGCCCGCCGACATTGATGAGGTTTTCCCAGGATAAGGCGAGGCGAACAGTGCGCGTTTCAGCGGTCGGGTTGGTGATCGAGAATCGAAAAAAGGCGCAAGGCAAGCTGGAGAGCTTCGGGTTATGCGGGAGGTGCGAGGAAAATGCGTGCAATTCAATCCCGACTGGCAAATCGGGGTCGCGATAGACCAGGCGCGCTTCCGGAAAGGCCAGATCGGCGTCTATCGCCGCCACTGGCTGCAAAAGCTGGTCAACCTGCACGGTCTGGAGCAGCCGCGCAACCGACTTCTTGCCTTCCCCGACTTGCAGGGCGAAGTAGCACCCGGGCAGCCGGTAAATCGGCGCATCCTGATTGTTATTGAAAGTAAGCGCGCTAAAGAAGCCTTGCGAAGTCAACTCCACCTTGCCCGCGCCTATGCCCCCAAGCGGCACTCCTGCCGGCACCTCGCACTTCTGCGCATCGCGCTCATTCTCGAAAAGGAAGCCATGGCGCACCAAGAGCCGGCGATTCTCCTCGGTAAGGACGGCGTCACGGGCATCGAACGCTTGTCCATCGGTGCGGTTATCCCAAAGGAGTTGGGCTTTACCGCTCTTTACCACATCGGCATCCTCGGACAGGAGCAGCCGCTGTGGCGCTTGCTCCACAGCCAGCGAAAGTAGGTGCCGCCCGCGAGGGAGCTTCACCGAGCCGCAGCGGTAGTATCCCGGCTTATCCTCGAAAGCGGCCAAGCCTTCTACCTGTTGGCCGTCCACACTCTGAGCCGTTACCTGCGGCTCAGCCTCCGAGATAATCCAGAGATGGAACTCGAACAGACCGTCCTTAGGAACCTCGAATGCGTAATCGTGAACACCATCCTCGGCTGAGTTCTGCTGGTGATCGTTTGTTATCCAGATTTCCATAAATATACTCTCAAACGTTCTACCGGGATTTCCTACATCAGATTTGGGATTCCGGTTCATTGCTGAGTTTTCAGCGCTATCGCCTGCCTATAATGTGACAGTGCTATACCAATATCCTCTTTTCAACATATAAAAGCTACAAAGTGCGTATTTCGCTGAATTCGAACGGCCATTTCCATTGAAAGCGAACGGCCATTTCGCAATAACCGAACAGGCGTCGGAGCGACAGCGACGCTGGACGACTGCATAGTAAGCTAACTTTCTTGCTCCGTCAATGGTTCGACTTTGCTCACCACAGGTGGAGCTTGTTTTTTCCGCATGGAATCTCCCTTCATAGCTATTCGATAAGCGTTATGGACGACGCGTTCTAGGATGGCGTCGGCGCGAATAAACCCGCTCCCGAAGGCCCCTGCATCTTTTCCCTTCATTCCGCTATAATACTCCCGGCCCGAATAATGAATTATTCGGGCAGATCAGTTGAAGATAAACGACAGATTGCATTAATACAGGAACCCATCATGACACAAAACGAAAGCTCTTTGGAACGCATTGCGCGGGCGAATCCGGAATTGGAAATCTGGTGGGATTCGTCGCCCCTCATCTTTTCAAGCTGGGCGGAAAAATGGCTCGCCGGGCAAACCCCTGATCGGGCAGCGCAACTTGCGCGCTTCTTTGAAGGCCCTGTGCAGCAGCGGGTTATCTGCGGGGTAACCACCAATCCGCCCTTGTGCAAGCAGGTGCTGGAATCCGCCCCCCAGGAGTGGCGGGACTATGTCCGGCAATTGGCCGCGGCTCATCCCGAGGCGCTCGTTTACGAAATCTTTTGGCGTACTTACAAGGAAATCGTGAGCCGCGGCGCGCAATACCGCGCTGATGCTGCAAGAATTCGAGCTATCGCCCGAGGCCCTGGCGGAGACCCATTATATTCTGGCGGCGGCCGCCGCCTATGAGGGCGATTTTGAGAGCGCCCAGACGGAATATACGGCTATGGGGGCCTGCGAGGCCTCCGAACAGAGCGTGGCGGAGGGCTGGAGCGGCTATATCTATGCCCTGATGGCGATGGAAAGCTACGAGCAAGCCACCGCGGAATGTGAGGCGATGATTACCTGGGTGGCCACTGCGGCCGCTTTCCCTGAAGCCTCGGAATACTGTGCGGGTGCGCGTTACCAGATTAGCGAGATGCTCTATCGCCAGGAGCGCTTTGCGGAAGCGTTGACGCAGTTCAATCTCCTGCTGGAGGAATATCCGCAATCGAGCTGGACGCCATTGGCGCAGAAGCAGGCAAACGAAATTGAAGCTTTTCTTGCAAATACCACTGAAGGGGGTGCCCAATAATGACACCGAAAATCACGATCACAATTCTTCTGATAATGTGTGTAGTATTCAGCCTGGCAGGCTTCATCGGCCCGGCCAATTGCGATACTAATGCCTTGCCGTTGCCGCCGGCTTCCAAGCCGTGCGCCAGCCTGGATGGAACCGCTTGGCCTGCGGCCCAGGCGGGCAATGCCACCATTAACATCACGGCCGGGCAGACGCTCTATTTCAAGGCGACCAGCCTGACCGACGGCCTGCTGGAAGATCATGATTACGATGCCGTGGACGGCGTCAGCGCGGACCAAAAGGACGACAGCCTGCAATGCCAGTGGGATTTCAACTACGACGGCGCCGCGTTCAATGCCACTACCAGCGCAGGCGTGAATGATACGGTCAGTTGGGCTTTCGCAACCGCGGGCACATATATCGTGAAGTGCCGCATAGATGATATTCCGGGGACGGCCTTCGACGACGCCCCCAGTGTAACGACCTATAGCATAACTATGGTGGTGGCTCCATCGTCTGAAGAAGATAATCCCACTGACGCCGAGTCGGCCGACGAGGATCAGCCGGCGCAGCCGCCGGATGCAGTCCGAGAAGAGATGGAGCTGCAGGCCCTGGTGAAGATTGGGCTGGCGATGGAAACCTTGCTGCCGCAGGGCAGAAACGAAGAGGCGCGGCAGCTTATTCAACCTCTTCTAAATGCCGGCACATCGCCGGAGAGCCTTGCCCATATGCATTATATCTTAGGAACGATTGCATATTCCGAAGCGCGCTACACTGCTGCGCGTGCGGAATATCTACTTATGGTCTCGGTAAATGCCTCGGAGGACTGCACTGTGGTGGGCAAGCAGATCGCGGCGGATTGCCTAAGAATGAAAGGGAATCTTGCGGCTGCCGCGCTGGAATATGAGGCCCTCATCAGGCAGCATCCAAACTTTCCGGAATATTCTGCGGAATGCCGCTATCTCATCGGGGTAATGCTTGCGGCGCAAGGGCGCTATCAGGAAGCCTTAAGTCAGTTTAATCGGGTGAATACAGAATATCCAACCACCAGTTGGGTGGCGTCGGCAAATGAAAAGAAAGCCGCCGCTGAAATCGCCTTAGCAAACCATGAGGGAGGGGCGGCGCAATGACCGGCAAAACCATGAAAACGATTTCTATCAGGTTGACGATTTTGCTTCTCGGCATGGTCATTTCGTTAACAGTTTTGGGAGCAGGAATGGCCTGGGGCTGCCTGCCGGATCCCGGCGACGAAATTCCGCATACACTCCAGGGCAGCTTGAATGGGCAGTCCGGCTGGACAACCGGCCCCTTCAATATCACGGTAAACGATACGGTCTATTTCAGGATTGTGAATGATGATGGGAGCTTGGCGAGCAATTATGACTATGATTCAATCGGTGGAGTTCGCCAGCAGGAGACCAATGCCTTTACCTTTAAATGGGACTTCAATTACCCCAGTTCCTGGACTAGCGGCGGCAGCACCGCCAACAAACAATTCAGCTCAACTGGTTCATTTCAGGTGGCTGCCTGGATAGATGATAATGGGCCTTTCCCGCCCTATTACAATGAAAGTGCAGTAGTAACAAATCAAATCACTGTCAATGTATATGATCCGCCTGACTGGGATATTGGCACAGAAGGAATTACTATCCCTGGCAATGGCACAATAACCTCTCCTATTAACGGAAATGGCTATGCCTGCAATAGCGAGGTAACTTGTAGTATCCCTGCAGCAGCGGATAAAGATCACCGTTATGCGCCGCTGGAAAGTCCCACTGATACTTATCCCGATGATACATTTAACAAAACCGATGCATACACTTGGTGGTGTAGTGCCGGTTCATTCAAAAATGGGAATACCGGACGAACTGTGATCTGGATTGCACCCTCTACTCCAGCATCTAATGTTACAATAAGATGCACTATAAAGGACGATGCTGGAATTCCGCTCGGGGAAACAGGCACGAGGGATGATGTAAATTTGGTGAAGGAAATAACTCTAAAGGTATATAAGATAGCTTGCACTCTGGTGAAGGCCACATCAGATGTGAATATTTATTGGCCGAATGATCCCCATTATTCCGATAAAGTCTGGGGAGCTGACCTGGCAACGTTTGAGAATAATGGAACAATAGTAGAGGATTGGCTCAGACTGAGAATTGCTGATATATTTCACTCTGAGCCGCAAGAGCAACAACACTATAAGTTAGATCTTGAATTACATCGCTATCCTCCCTGCACTACAGATCAAAACCCAGTTACAACAATTGTGTATCTGGCAAGCTCGCAAGATATTGCGGGTTGGAATCCCTATATTTGGATTAATGACAGAAATAATGTTGGCAAGCGAGCGTCCAAGCTTGAAATGACATTCAAGGTGAACGATATAGTCTGCAATTCACAGACAACTCCTGATGGCAGCGAATACTTCATTGATTACGCGATATTCGCTACGCCTAAGTGTCCTGCGGCAGAATTTACTGTGGCCCATCTTAACGATGCCTGTGACTGGGGAGAAGAACAGGCATCGGAGACCGACATAGCGCATAAAGTCCTTCTAAATGTTAACGGTGCGGTAACGTCCGGCTGTATATGCAATGACACATGGAGGCCAGACTATTTCGAATATATCTGGAAAGGCGCCAGAGGTCCTTACGGGGGAGGGCATAGTGATGGTATGTGTTGTTGCAGAGCATTAGGAATGATAGAAGTGCTCCAAGTGCTAGGCTTTGATTATGTGCAAGATTTTGTAAATGAGTTGGCTGAACCGAATGTTTCCGCTGCCCGGCCGGCAGATCAGCATTGCAACTCAATATGGCATGGTTTAGGCGGCGCTGATTTCATGCGAGCAGCATGGGGTGGCGGTATCTGGAATAATTGGCAAGGGGTATGCAAGAAAGGGGATGGATTAACCTGCTATAGCCCGCAAGGGCCTCACGAGTCTTTTTATGAAACGATGAATGATGCCCCTAACTATCCAAATTTCGGGCCTGGCGGAATTTTATATGCATTTACCCAGTATGCTTGGATTGATGACCCGTCAAATCCGAGTTATTGTGAACATTTGCCAACACCTCCCTAAAATGGGAGGTAGAAATGGTATATAATTGAAAGGAAGGGAGAAAATTATGAAGCTAAAATACATAGCAATAGCACTTTGTGTCATTTCGGTTCTCATTGCTGGGATCTGTCTTGCGGTGGTGGAGAAGCCCCAAGACTTGCCGGGATGGAATGTGAGAGAACCGTTAATTGCAGATATTCCATTCCCAACTCAATCTGAAGCAAATTCAAAATCTATTAAGGCTACAAAGGATGAGATAGCAGAGGCATACAAATGGATTACCGATTTGTTAACTCCGGCCGCTTTGCCTCCTGGCTTTAGAGAGCATCTCATGCCTTTAAGAGATGCTATTCCCCAAGATGCATTGCTTCAAAGGGGGATAAAGCCGGAACTCTTGCAGCAGAACAAAGAGCTTGCTGTAAAATTGGCGCGGATGGAAAGCGGATTTCTCTTAAAATACAAGCATGCAGGCTATGCTTTTCAAATCATGGAGACTCGAAGTGATGTAACGGTGGGCATTCTGGATTTAAATATCAGGCTCGCAAAAGTATCTCGTGCAGATCAGCTTGAGTTAATAAATTCAACCATGAAGAAATTCATCAAACCGGTGCCCGCGGATCCATTTATTATCGCCGAAGAAGGGGTCCGTCCAGAAATCACTGCAGGCTGGTGGTCGCCGGTTAAGCACGAGCGGAGCCCTAAAGGAAATTTGGTTTCCACAATGACAAAGAGTGCATTCAGGGATGGGCATTTTTGGACGGATGGGAAGACTCTATTGTTTAGCGCCCGCAAGAACTACGAGTTCCCAAGTGAATATATGAAGCCTCGTTTTGCTGCCCTCACACCACCGGTTCAGCAGCAACGTTCGGTCATAGTCCCACAAACTCCCAAGCCAGTTACGCCTTATCAGAATGAGAAGGGCGAACAATTGCTGCACAAGGAGCTAACTCCGGAGGAATTGTCTCATGAGGTGAATTGATTAATCCAGCGTAACTCTCCGGCGTTTCCTCGAGCATTCCGGAGCTTATATGTGCCCATTCCGATTGAGCAATAATAGGTCCAGCGGGGGCAGTTCGGCCAATTATACCTTTAACAATGTTGGCACCTATAAAGTGGTGGCGCTCGTAAATGATACCACGCAATATTGTGACGAGGCCGCGGTGGAAACCAATGAGATCACGGTCAATGTGCATGATCCGGTTTACGAGATAGCCATCATTCAGCCGGACGGCGGGGAAATCGGCGGCGTCACGCCGATCCGCGTGCGGGTGGAAAGGCGGTCCGCCACGTTGACGCATTTGGAGATCAAGCGGCACGAGGACACCACGGAGCATGCCTGGGATTGGGTGAATGTGAAGCATGGCGATCCGCCGACAGGCCTGCCCCATCTGGAGAGTTC
>Ga0315288_10000391_pt1 | contig 55542 bp, 94 predicted proteins | sample YL17G11_20_MG_FD_203454 | JGI IMG/M metagenome (GOLD analysis project Ga0315288, IMG submission 203454) | Sediment microbial communities from Yellowstone Lake, YNP, Wyoming, USA - YL17G11_20 | ecosystem: Environmental > Aquatic > Freshwater > Lake > Sediment | place: USA: Wyoming | collected... | reverse complement strand
GTCACGCCAAAAAGACTGCTAAGCAGCAAAATTGGTACAAAGGAATTCTAAGGGCTGGTAGCTCAGTTGGTTAGAGCATTCGCCTCTTAAGCGAAAAGTCGAGGGTTCGATTCCCTCCCAGCCCAACAAATGTCTTGGTTTGTCTACATGGCACAATGCTCCGACGGTACCCTGTACACCGGCTGTACTAACCATGTGGATAAGCGAATTGCCAAGCACAACTCGGGCAAGGGAGCCAAGTACACTAGTCGTCGCCTACCGGTACACCTCGTCTACTCCACTCCCGTAGCTAACCGCTCCGAAGCCCAGAAGCTGGAATACCGGATCAAGCAGCTGTCGCGTGCAGAGAAGCAGAAACTGATTCGAGAGGGTAAATGACTTGGAGAGGTGGCCGAGTGGTCGAAGGCATCCGCTTGCTAAGCGGACGTACCTGTAAAAGGTACCGTAGGTTCGAATCCTACTCTCTCCGTACACTAGGTCCTGTAAAAGTGGTTTGAGACTGATTCGTTGACTTTCTCTATGTAGGTGATTCAGATGGAAGCGACAGAAAAGATCATTTCTAGATTCCGGTCTGCAGAAGCTGCTCTTCTCAGTTCTACCTCATTTTCCGTGGGCTACGGCATGGACCCCGATCGCAAGGGACCTGTGGGGATCGTGGTCTATGCCATGTCCGACAACCTGTCTGAACGCTCTCGTCTCTTGGAAGAAGCGCGCGCTGCTCTCTCCCCGACATGGGAAGGGTACCCAGTTTACTTCAAGGGAATTCCAGCCATACCCGCTCCTAGAATTTCCTGATCTTTTGCCCTTGCACTCGCTTCGGGCTCCTGCTAGGTTTCTGCTTCCTTCGGAGTTAAAGATGCTTTCCTACCTCACTTTTGGCCCAAACAACTGTTTTCGCACCTTCGCAGGTTGGCGATTTACGGGCTGGGCCACCGTAGGCAGCTCTCTGCTCTGGTGACGCCCAGTAAGATCGCGACGCTGAATGTCGTGAAGACTACATAAACTTGTATGTCGCTGGTTCGACTCCAGCCTATTCCACTCACGGAGTAGTAGCTCAGTTGGTAGAGCAATAAGAGAATGTCTTCACTCCTCCTGTCAGTGTCTTTTTCTAGGCTGTTGGTGTAATTGGTAGCACGACGGTTTCCAACTCCGTTAGTCAGGGTTCAACTCCCTGGCAGCCTGCGCAGGGTGAGCAAGTCTGGTGATTGCGTCCGGCTGAAGCCCGGAAGAACTCGGTTCAAATCCGGGACCCTGCACTCATGTAAAAGGTCGCATATGACCGAGCACATCCATGAAGCTGGAACCCTTCAGAAGGGGGACATGTGCGTTGTATCTTTTCCTGACGGGCGTCCTCCGTGGCTTTGTCGCGTCATCGCGACTCTCCCCTACGATGATAGCACCGACCGAAATTCCATGTACGAATGCGTCACCCCTCACGGGTCTTCTCTCATCACAGGGGCCCTATGGGTCCGCCCTGCCGACGAGGGAGAAGCTGCTACGCTACACGGACTGGAGGTAGAGGTTCAGAAGGGACCCAAGAAGCCCTACAAAGGGTTGTACCGGCTTCCTAAAGCTGATGGCACGCGAGGGTTATGAGCACACCGGCCATCGTTCATCTGGTCTTTCCAACTCCGTATTTGATGTCAGCTTCTTTGCTGCGATTTCAGGAGTCGTACGAAAGTCCTAAGTTCCGGGGGAACACGAAGTTTTCTTTGGAAGAATTCATGGATTGGTACGCGACCAGTAAGGGCGGTCGCTTTTCCTACTTCGATGACTGGAGCGGGTTCAATTTCCCTGGTTACATTTTGCAAGGCTTTGGACCAGACGAAAACCTTGGGATGAAGGAAAAGGCTGTGAGGAACGCTGTGTACCAGGCAGCATTCAGTCGGGGGCTTGACCCGTCTTCCGTTTATGTCTTAGGAACTCCGGAGAAAGCAAGGATGGACTTGTTGTCGCACGAAGTAGTGCACGCTCTGTTCTACCTGTATCCGGATTATGCGGACCAGGTTAAACGGCTGTGTCGAAAGCACGCGCACACGTTGAAACCAATGCATCATTGGCTAAAGACGGTGTCCGGTTACCACAAGACGGTCTGGGACGACGAAACCAACGCTTACCTAGTTACGGGCCTGCCCGGAGACTCCAGCGTCGAAGTCATTTCCAATCTGAGGCCTTTATTCAAGACTCTTCTAACTGACCACTTTTCCATGAAGCTGTCGGACTTGAAGGATGAAAAGTGGCTGAAGAAACACGTGCACCGCATCTCAATGAAGGCCCCGCTTCGAAAAATCAGGTACTAGATGACTTGCGAGCTTTGTCAGCGCGACATCAATTTGAGCTTTCACCATCTCATCCCCCGCACACTTCATTCTCGGAAGTGGTTTCAGAAGAACTTCAGTCGCGAAGAAATGGCCCTAGGTCTGATGCTCTGTAAAGACTGTCATGACGCCGTTCACCGCTTTATTCCTGAGAAGAATTTGGGTACCGACTTCAACACCAAAGAGAAGCTGTTGGCCCACGAAAAGGTCCAGACTTTTGTGACTTGGATCTCAAAAAGAGGCGGCAGCTTCAAGACGGACCAGCCCCCTTGGCACGCCAGAAAGTAGACATGTCTGACGACCTCGACAAGAAAATGTTCGACCTAGCAGATAGGGTGCTTAATTCTCTCGCCTACTTGGCTCCTGAAGATTTAGAGATGCGCCGAACAAAGGTTGTGGACACTCTAATGCTCGCATACTCTGAGGGCGTTAGGGAGCGAACCGAGGCAGCTGCGCGGCTTTGGCAGCTTCTCGACAATATCGACACTCTTGACGACTCGTGCAGAGAGCACGACGACCTATTCCGGGAGCGGACCCGATCTCAGCAGCAGAAACGATTCGAAATTGCCGACAGTGACGGATACCTACTAAATTGGAAACGTACAGAAACAAAAGGTGGTATGGAATGATGTTATCGCAGATTGAGCGTAACCTTGCTGAGTTTAGGGCGCAGATGGAAGTGGCAAAGGCAGGATTGGTAGGCCTGACTTCTGAAGGGGGAAGTGACGTGAACCCGAACAGTGCCGAAGATGCTCCTGCCGTCGTGCCCGAAACTGTTGCTGAGCTACGCTACCTAGACCTAGAAACATCGGCGTCGTTCTCCCCCGACACCTCTATAACCACCACCTCTGTGGTGACCGTGGAGGCTGGCGATCTCGTTCCAAACCATGCGGCCATGCGTTTTCAGTTTGGATATCTCAACCCCCCTGCAGAGGTATCTGAAGAGAGTTCCGTTGCGCCCGACCACGCAGACGCTCTGGCTTTCGTCGTGGCCCCTAAGGGAGTTACTGTGGGCCTGCAACTATCGGCGGAGTTGAACACTCGCCTAGAGGCGTATATGGCAAGTCTGCCTCCAAAGTCATCTTCCAAAAAGTCGATTGCGGCAGAGGCTCTTGCTTCTTACCTTACTTCCCGCGGTTTCTGACCTTCTTGACACCCGTCATTTAGACCATTAGGATGTAACCCATGCTGTAGATCTATTTCTATTCTAGCGGATTCACGTAGCTCCACCTGCCTCGTGGCCCTCCTCTCCAGTTCGTACCGGTCGCACCGGACGCAACCCTCACTAACTGGAGAAAGAAAATGGACCATAAGCGAAGTTTGAAGTGTACGTTGAAGGGCTTGAACGAAGAGATTCGCTGGACTCGAAGAGAGATTCAGCGGCTCAAAGGTCAGTATACAGGTAATGTTCAAAGCTACAGGCATCGGCTTGGGCGGCAGGCACGAGAATGCCATCTCGAATTGGCATACTTGAACGGCACGCCTTATGAGGCTGTCGAGAAGGTGTGCCACAAACCGTTACCCCACTTCCACCGGTCTAAGGTGACTCATGAGGAGTCCGATACTCGTTTGTCCGACTCAATCCAGCAGTGGGTAAAGGGTACCGAGGAGGCGGAATACGTGTCGGCTCCCAAGGTCGATAATGTAGTTCATCTTCCGGACCCTGAACAGAGCATCTGGGCTTACGCTGCAGCTGCCGTTTCCTCGGTTATGCTTCGGGCTAAGGCTGCTTGTCGATAGACTTGAACCCTGCCGATAGTAAGTAGGACGCTGACCCCAGCGTCCTGTCCCGTAAGCTCAGCGGTCGAGCGGCCTGATTCTAAAACAGGAAGTCGCGGGTTCGAATCCCGCACGGGACATATGTCAGAACCTACAGTTGGTGACGCCGTTAGGGCAATGGACCGGAAGACTCTTGAAAAGTCTTTCATCCTACTCTTAGGTATCTGCGAATTCTACGCAGACCCCTATACGTACTTTGCCGTCTCTCTTCTCGGGGACCCTCCCTGTGGCGACATCGTCCGTGACCTAGGTCCCACCTTCATGGAGAGCCGTAAGCCGGGTCGTAGGGCTCGCCTTGTCCGACACTTGGTGGGATCAGCCCTAGGAAGGGCTCTGGATTCAAGGACTCACTGACCCCGCAGAAAAGTCATGGCTGAGCCGCGTATCTTGAAGGCGCGCAAGGAAACACAAAATGTTGAAGACGCGTCGAGAGACTGAGACACACGAAGTTGTTGTGATAGATGACGTCATTTGTAACAAATGCGGCAAGTCGATCCGGTACGTCCCCAACAATATGGGTGCTTCTATTTTTGCGTTGGAATACGTAACTGTAGACCACTCCTGGGGTTACAACTCAAATAAGGACATGTCTACCCAACAGGTTCATATATGTGAGCCCTGTTGGGACTCCTTTTGCGCCACATTAGCGGTCCCTCCTACCGAAGGGTTCGACGGCGGTGGGGAGGATCCTCCCGCTTCTCAATTGTACCTCTTCTCTCAGGTGGAGTTGAGCGGAGACCCCGAAATTATGAGTGGAGTATGCAACAGTACCCGTCCATAGCGAGAGATATTAGGTACGGAGGCCCCTACTACGTTTTCGACAAACTGGACGGGTCTAACGTTCGTGCGGAATGGACCTCCAAACAGGGCTTCTACAAGTTTGGCAGCCGTAAAGTACTGCTTGGGGAAACAGGGGAGTCCGAGCAGCAAACACTTCTAGGAGAGTCCCTCAACCTCATCAAAGATGTTCAGGAAACTTTGGCTCCCATCTTCAAAAAAGAGAAGTGGCAACAGGTCGTTTGCTTCTTCGAGTTCTGGGGCCCGAACTCTTTTGCTGGGTTGCACCACGCTGAACCCCACAAGGTAACGCTAATCGACGTACATGTTCACAAACAAGGCATCCTGGATGTTCGGGAGTTTATTCGCACATTTGATGGCGTAGTCGACACTCCCAAACTACTTCACCAAGGTAACTTCAATAAGGAATTGGAGGCGCTGGTTCGTGCCGGTACTCTTGACGGAATGACATTTGAGGGTGTGGTTGCCAAGGCGCCTCTTCAGAAAAGATGGGAAGGGCCCACAATGTTCAAGGTCAAGAACCAGGCCTGGATCGACAAAGTTCGTGCTTTACACGGCGAGAAAGCAGAGCAGTACCTATGACTTGTCGATGCGCTACTAATGCAGAGCACCAGGCACGTGCCGATGCTGCTAGTTACGCAGCCGAACAAAGTATGAAGGAGGCAGACCGTAAGAAAGTAGCCGCGCTAGAAAATCAGATTGCTGCGATGACTCCAGACCCTACGAAATACGAAATCTTAGACGCGATTCCGGCTGGGAGCCATTTGGTAGTCAAGGTGCGGTTTCCTTCTTGTTCTAAGTGTGCCTACGAGGGCATCAAGGTGCTGGTGTACCTGAACGTTTCACCCGTAGACGCACTGAAGTGGCGGAAACTGGATCCGCATTTTCGCGCAGGTAAAACGGACGCCTTTTCAGCTCCGAGTCCTGACGCGAGATTTCCTGCGTCTACCCAGGGGTGGGCTGACGCTATAGCCTGGGCCAAAGACAAGTATGCGAGGATATGTGCGGGCACCTAGAGCGTGGACTCAGTCCTACGGACACCGACAACACGCCTGGACCGGTGAACGCTGTGGACGCTGTGGTATGCACGTAGAATGGCCTGGTGCCAAAGAGTCGTGCACCGTTTCCAGGCATCCTCCGCTTACGGAGACTGAAAAGAAGATTCTTATGGCAGAAGAGGCGTTGCTTCGGTCTAAGGCCAAGGAAACAGATCCTATTTAAGGAGATCCCACACACTCAAGGTGAGTATCGTACCAGGGCGGCTTGCCGCCTCGCCTAAGGTTCCTTAGGACCGTTGTTACGAACGACGACAGCTAGGTTCAATTCCTGGGTGTGGGATTTGTGATACTCTGGTTACTACTAGTTGTCTTTCTTCTTGCTCCTCCCACACTTATTCTTGGCGTGATTGCTGTAGTTGTCATTCGAGGTGAGCAGAGCTAGACTGAGCGAAATGGACTGTCCTCTTTGTGGTGAAGATGCAGCGTACGTGGGTCTCCACTCCGTGGAATGCCCTAATCCCGACTGCCTGCATTTCAGCGAAGAGCACTTAGAAAAATGTCTTCAACAGTCGGAAGCAACCTTCAACCAGATTCTGGACAAGTTGGATTTATGGGAAGACCTCGATAGTCTCCTCGAAGAATTGTGGTTGCGTACCTTTGACTCACAAGTCATGGTGACGCCCACAAACCGAGGAGAGTCACGTGATTAGGTACCTTTTGATTTTAGCTTTGTTCCTTTCGTCGTGTGCAGCAGCATCTCCTGCTCGTCGGCTTTGTTCGCCTGCTCGTTGCGCGCCGGATTCGGAATTTGACATTCACTACTGTAGTTGTCGTCTCAGGTCAGACGCGGTTCGAGACTGATTTTATGGGCTCTTAGCTCAGCTGGGAGAGCGGCGGCTTTGCAAGCCGTAGGTCGTCGGTTCGATCCCGACAGGGTCCATGTAAGGAGAGATAGTTATGGTTGAGTTCATCAAGTCCTGGAAATTCATGGCAATCATAGTTGCCGTGCTCACTGTGGTGGTTGTAGTGATGTTGGTATACGGCATCACAACACATACAGAGCCGGGGCTGATGACGGAGACGCCCGGTTTTTCGGCGCAGGATACTCCCATCGGGGTATGCACTGTCCTCTACACGCCCGACGGCCCAGGCTCTGAAGAGGACCTCGACAACGCCATCACCCTGACTAGGGACGCTGTTCACACTATCAACCAGCGTATTGGTGTCGATGTGTACGAATACTTGGATGCTGGTACGCCTGGCCCCTGTCGTGTGAGGGTTAGCGTCGGGAACCCGTCAGAGCGGGGTTGGCGTGACGGGGGCGGAGACGCCGTATTTCATGCAGGAGACCGCGAGTGCATGGTCACAACGACCAACACTGGTACCAACGAACTGCTCAGTCTTGTAATCCAGCATGAACTCGGACATTGTTTGGGCCTAGACCACGACGATTTTGCGATGAGCATTATGTTCGGTGGTCCGGGAAACGCGTTGTCCCCTACGCCTGCCGGGCAATTCCCTCCTCGCATCACGGATAGTGACCGGGCTCTTCTGCGCGAGATCTATCTTCCGTGACCAGCGACTCCATTTTGCGCCGGGCCCTGGTGTCCCTTCTGGACGCTAGAGATTTTCTGGGCTTTCAGCTGTCCCACGCAAATGGCCTAATGTCGGAAAGCCAGCTTGACGAAGTCTCTTCTTCCTACCTGAAAATTGAGGTGTGGGAAGACGCTGCTCTGGCCGATGCGGTTACTTTATTGGCATCGTTGATCCCGGATCGTCTGGATGCCGATGTCGTTTCAACGATGTTTTCCTGTAGCGTCACCCAGGCATCGAGGATTTTACTTCGAGTTGCCAGCCAAGAGCAGCCGACCGCTGCAGGCCGGATTCCTAACTGTTCGTAAGTAGCTGCGGCATGACTACAGAGTTTTGCCGCATGTGGCAAAATTCTGCATTGAAGGTTAGTCATGTCCTCCCCCTTGTTTGTTCCTGACTTCGTCCACAACGACCTGTTTCCTGATCTTCGTGACGAGGTCGCGTGGGTGAATCGGGACGCTCCTCGGGACGAGTGCTTCATGGCTGCGCCTGGAGCCCCTACGGTCTACTCGTATGGCAACAACAACGAGAGACGTGAAGCTCTTCACACCTACCATGCTGTGGACATGCACCCGCTCGTTCTGGCCCTCTTGCAGCGCCTCAACGCTGAGTTTAGGACGACGTACAACGTCTGCGTCCTGAACTACTACAAGAGCGAGCGTCAGCACCTAGGTTGGCACGCCGACAATTCTCCGGAGCAGGATTTGGCGCACCCAATTGCTGTTATTGCTTTTGGAGCGGAGCGCTACATTTGGGTGAAGGAAAAGTCCTCCAAGGGTCCTACTCCGGATTCGGATAAATACCTCATGACATCGGGCTCCCTTTTCATCATGCCGGGTGGGTACCAGGATACGCACTTCCACAGAATCCCGAAACATGATCGTGTATGCGGGGGACGCATTTCCCTCACTTTCAGAAAGTTAGATCGATGATCTTCGTACGGTAAGAGTCGAACCCTGCCGATAGTAGAAAGAAGCCCGGCTTCCGTAGCTCAGTTGGATTAGAGCACTGGCCTCCGAAGCCGGTTGTCGCAGGTTCGACTCCTGCCGGGAGCGTGCTCGGTTTAATGCCCTCGTATCGGTCCGGTTTCCTAAACCGGTTGCCGTAGTTGGATGACGTGGGTTCGAATCCCTCCGAGGGCGTATAGAAAAGGAGTCCTATGTTACGACGTGATTTTTTAGTGGGCACAGCAGCAAGTTCTGTGCTTTTGGCGCTTTCTCCTCCCCTCTTCTGTGGTCCTGAAACCTATCAGGATTCAATCCGAAGACGGGCAGCTATGTCTAACGAAGTTCTTTTGTGCTGGGGTATGCGCTCGGGTAAGAACTGGGTGGCGTCTCGGATTCTGACGGATGCTCTGGCTTCTTCAACCCGTTACCTTGAAATAGAAATCGTCTCTACGCAAAAAACTCGCCTCGTGGAGGACGCCCTTTGGACCCAGGAGACGATAGAGGCGACGACGGCGCTGGCGCGGATGAGGTCGATCTCCGTAGCTCCGAATTTTTGGATCTCGCATCGTTCGCCTGCGGAATTCCTAGAACTTAGTCGCCAGCTTTCAGCCGACTTAGTTCTGATCGATGAAATAGATTGGGCTGGGGTTTCTCCTTCGCAGCTTCTCGACGTAGCTCGGACACGCGCAACCAAAGTTGTGGCTTGGTCCTCTCCTCGTGTCCGACACGGAGGATTTCTTGACTTGGTACTAAATCGTCAGGGTGCTCCCGGAGTCGTAGCTGACCATGCCGCCACCTGGGAAGTAAACCCCTTGATTACTAAGCAGTCTCTTGCTTACCTTGCTCATCACCCTAGCTGGGAACGCGATTTTGCTGCTTACAGGCACGTTTAAAGGTAAGTCAAAAGTATGAAGCTGGAAACTCTGTATCACCGTGGGTCGTCGGAAGCCATCTACTCTTGGCGCGTCTGGACCGAGGGCGCGGATATCTGCACCGAGTACGGTCAGCTTGAGGGCAAGAAGCAGACTGCCAGGAAGAAGGCGGAAGCAAAGAACGTAGACAAGACCAACGCAACCACGCCGGAGACTCAGGCTATTTCTGAAGCCAAGAGTATGTGGACTCATCGGGTGGAGCGTAAGTATCGTCGCACGCTGGAAGAGGCGAAGAAAGACGAAGTCTTCCTCCCGATGCTCGCGCATCCTTTCGAGAAGCGCCGGGGCCAGAAGAAGGAAGGGCACACCTATCCCTGCGACGTGCAGCCGAAGCTCGATGGAGTTAGGTGCCTAGCTTACTGGGAAGAGGACGAAATCAAGCTTCTTTCTAGGGGTGGAAAGGACTACACTTGTCCTCACATCACTGATGTTCTTCGTCCTATCCTTCCTCCTGGTATGGTTTTGGACGGCGAGCTATACCTGCACGGTACCAGCCTGCAGACCATCGCAAGCTGGGTTAAAAGGCTCCAGCCCAACACATACAAGATTCAGTATCACGTTTACGACTGTGTTCTTCTGGACGACATGGACGCTAAATGGAATAAGAGGTACAACGCACTCCACGCTTTTACCTCAGGACACGCTAGTGCCTTGGGGGACACGGTTCATTTGGTGGATACCTTCGAAGCGAAGAACGAGGAGGAAATTCTTTCCATCTTCGGGAAGGTGGTAGAAGAGGGATACGAAGGTGCAATCGTTCGAATGCACGACGGGTCGGAGTATCGCTTCGGCTATCGGTCAAACCGCCTTCTCAAATTCAAGATGTTTGAGGATGCCGAGTACAAGGTAATTGGCGTCCGTAGCGGTAAGGGCCGCTTCGCAAAGTGTGCGATCTGGACTTGTGCGATGCCGACCGGAAAAGACACTTTTGAAGCAGTATCCAAAGGAACGATGGAAGAGCGGGAGGAAATGCTCCGCAATTCTAAGGACTACATCGGGCAGATGCTCACTGTAAAGTATCACGGCAAAACCGACGATGGGATTCCCAAGTTCGGTGTGGGTGTGGCGTTTAGAATGCCAGAGGATATGTAGTATGACAAATAGCGCACCGGCCCAGGTCGAAAGTACTTGACGCGTTCGTGGGCTCTGCTAAAAGTCCTCTTCACTTTCTTTGAAAACTTGATTCTGTGACAAATGCTCGAAGGGTGTACATCCTACAAGATCGAAGCCCAGGTTCAACTCCTGGACAATCCTTCGGGGTTGTTGGCGTAAGGGTAGCGCGCGTAAAACACTCTTCACCTTCTGTTGTCACTATTTTTGCGCCTCGTAAGAGGAGATGGAAACGTCTTCCGGGTTCGCCTAGCGAGACGCGGCGTTACACCTTTGAAGGCCTGCTTCGGCAGGTCACATGATGCTGTAAAAGGTGGCGCTGCCCTGAAGCATCTGACGGGCAGCAACCTAATTCTCGTTGCGGAGTGGAGCAGGGGTAGCTCGCTGGCCTCATAAGCCAAAGGTCGTGGGTTCGAATCCCACCTCCGCTATGAACCGAATGCGGCTGAAACTACAGGATAACGTGGCCCCTGAAAATGGAGCTACTAGATAGTTCAAACCTATCGCCCTCTTCGGAGGTTTTGTTTCTTCCACTTCTGTCGGTTCTTCTATAACAGGCCCTTGTTTCTGCAGAAATAAAGGCCTAGCTGCCTCAGTGAAAATGAGGATAGCTGCGAAGTGCGAATACTTCGATGTACGGCTCGGAAAGACGAGAAGTCTTCCTCCTGAATTTCTTCGCGGAGTTCGGGAACCAGGAAGGCGGCCAATTTCGTGCAACGAATGCTGGGTGTGAGTACATGGTTTTGTAACCTCTCACCTAACTACCTGTCGTTGCTTTTTGTACTGTCTGTCAACCCTACTCCAAATCGGAGGTGCTCTCATGGCTAACAAAGAACTTTTCAGTGCTGCTCCCAAGGGTAAGAAGCCCCGTCCTGTTACGAAGGACGTACTCGGTTCTCCCACCAAGAACGAGGCAGGAGGCATTGCCTACGACCTCGGGTCGAAGGGTGCGCTGGCTCAGTACGTGTGCACAGGTACGCTGAATGGGACGTTCTACGCTTCCTCCAAGGAGCAGCTTTCCAAGACCTTGGAACTCGTCCAGAAGTGCGACAGCATGTTCTTGGCGCAGGTCGCTCTCTACGGCCGCAATAGCGCTTTTATGAAGGACATGCCTGCCCTTCTGATGGCAGTGTTGTTTGCTCGCGCTGCAAATAACGACGCGCAGGCGTCTCGGTACTTCAAGACGGCTTTTCCGATCGTCATCGACAACGCGAAGATGCTGCGTAACTTCGTGCAGGTCGTACGCTCCGGTGTTACTGGGCGTAAGTCGTTGGGCACGATGGGTAAGAAGGTTGTTTCGCAGTGGTTTGACCGCCGTTCTGCGGATGCCATTTTCCGGGACAGCGTGGGTAACGATCCCTCTCTGGTGGACGTCATCAAGCTAGCGAGGCCGAAGTCGGGCTCCGACGCGGAGAAGCACGCTCTGTTCAACTACCTTTTGGGTAAGGAAGGGGCGAAGCTTGCCTCCGCTCTTCCGTCTACGGTGCGGGCGTTTGAGTCCTTCAAGGCCGACCCGAAGACCTCTGAGGTACCAAAGGTCCCGTTTCAGATGCTCACGTCTTTGGACTTGGACACAAGGCAGTGGACGGAAATTGCCCGCAACGGCGGCTGGCACTTCATCCGAATGAACTTGAATACCTTCGCTCGTCATGGAGTGCTCAAGGACACGGAGACCGTGCAATTCCTTGCGGACAAGCTTCGTGACGCCGAAGAGATCAAGAAGGCTAAGGTATTCCCGTACCAGCTTTTGATGGCGTACTTGGCGACGCAGGACAGTGCCGACATTCCCATGCCTTTGAAGCTCGCGCTTCAAGACGCTATGGAAATTGCTACACAGAACGTTCCGGTGCTGGACGGAAACGTCTGGATTTTTCCTGACGTTTCAGGGTCGATGTCGAGTCCTATCACTGGAAATCGTGAAGGGGCCACAACTAAGATGCGCTGTATCGATGTTGCAGCCCTGATATCTGCTTCCATTCTGCGCACCTCTCCACAGGCCCGAGTAATCCCTTTTGCCACCCGCATCCATCTCATTGGAAGTTTGAATCCTCGTGATTCAATCGTGACGAACGCTACCAAGCTGGCGGCATTTGGTGGGGGCGGCACTGCTGTTAGTGAGTGCTTCAGGTATCTGGCTGATGCCAAGGCTCCTGCTGACACCATCATCATAGTTTCGGACAACGAGTCCTGGGCTGACTGGTGGATGGGGAGAGCGACAGCGTGGGCAGGGTCAATTCACACTAGCACGGTCTCTGAGTCCTACTGGCAGACCATCAAGGCGAAGAACCCGAATTGTAAGTTGGTATGTCTCGACATCCAACCCAACAGCACTACTCAAGTGGCAAACGAACGCGACTCCGTACTCAATATTGGCGGCTTCTCTGACCAGGTGTTCTCGGTAATTTCCTCCTTTGTAGAGGGCACCAGCTCTCGCTTTTGGGTGGATAAGATCGAGGCCATGAAGATCGACTGACAAACTCTGACAGGGGCCCCGTGAAAGCGGGGCCTTTGTCGTTTAAGGAGACTGATGATGAAGCTGATCAAGACGCACACTTTCATTTTCAACCCCGGGGACAACGGCGGCGAACAGGTTCGTTTAGTTACCCAGTTTTTCCATAACGGGGATACCCTGCAGAATGGAGACAAGTCGCACGGTCGAAAGGATCCGAAGGGTTTGTTCCTAAATCAGGAACTCACGCTCTCCTCGTACTGTAACTCGGCTTCTTTTACTTTGGTGGGTGCGGCCCTCAACCCAGACCAACTTGAACATCTAGCAAAGGCTCTACGCGCCGCTCAACACGCAGCGGAGCTAGAGATCGCGTCAGAAAACGAAGTTAGACTTCCTGAGTCCCGCCTCTGAACCTCATGAAACTTCTCGTCACCGTAGGGCTGGACTCTCCAGTTGCCGAGGCCTTGTCGTCTCGATTGGATGCTCGTGTTCTTTCCTATCCAGGAATACCACACGGGTACAGTATCGACGGGAAGGTGCTCATCGAGAGCCCACGGGTAGTCGGACGCATGTTGGAGCCGTTTGCTGTGGTCTTCTATAGCTATTTCAACAGTCCGGAGGCGGACGCTTTCCGCCGCGCCCTGGCGCTCTCCGATGTCCCGACATTTCCAGATGTGAGGCGGACACTGCCTCTTGACGACAAGGTTATCGGATTGGTGATGGCTCTGGGTTCCAACATTCCAAGCTTGCCCCGAGGCTACGTGAACAAGGGCCTGACTCCTTTCAACGGAGAGAGGGTGTTCAAGTGGGGTAATGCTCATTGTGGTGAGGGCAAGGTCAAGACGACCGCGGGCTTCTTGCTGGAGTCTCCTGCTATCGTTGAGCCTTTCATCGAAGGCATCAGCGAACGTATTCTAGTGGTTGGTCAGGAAGCCTGGCACCTTCGGTACGAAAGCGAGGACTGGCGAAAGAATGTACGGTCCACTGTGACTGTGCTGGATCAACCGAATGCGGTGTTGCTGGATCTAGCCCTGCGGACCACGGAGCACCTTCAGCTGACTGTCGCTGGAGTTGACTTCATTACCAAAGACGGCGTATCGTTTCTTCTTGAGGTAAACGCATATCCCAGTCTTGACGAAGTGCCTGACGCTCAAAAGGCTTTTGTCGACAATGTCGAATCGTGGTGGAGCCGTTGGAAGGGACCGTCATGAAACTTGAGTTCCTTACGCCCACCGATTCGCCTGCGTGTTTCCACGTTGAGAACCCTCAGGGTCTGGATGTCAAGCTATTCGCAAACTCTGACGTTCACCTGGAGAAGGACGGATTCCAGCAACTCTTCGAATTCCTGGATGTAGCTCGTGCGGTATCCGACGTACAGACGGCGGAGCGTGCCGGGAAGGTGAGCTTCTTTGGCGACGCCCCAGCCAGCGTGGACAAGGTAGTTCTGACACCAGATTTCCACAAAGGCTCGTTCGTTCCCGTCGGAACCGTTCTACTGGCAAATAACTTTGCCATTCCTCAGGCAATTGGAAACGATATTTGCTGTGGGATGCGTTTACTGGTCACGGACCTGCCCGTAGAGGCATTGGACCCCTACTGGCCGGACATACAAAAACGCCTTCGTGCTATCTTCTTTGCGGGCGAGCGGAACATTCCTATGTCCCCACGTCAACGTGAAGCTATCCTCAGAGATGGCTTGCCGGGGTTGATGCGCTTTGCTGAGGACAACGAGAAGACAGGAATCTGGACGCGGTTTGACCGCGCAGCAGAGACTGACAATCTGTCTAGGGCTTTTAACGAAGGACACTTCGAGACGAGTCGTCTCTTTGGCTTTGAGAACTTCATCAAGTCTTCAGGCAACGTAGACGGGAGAGACCCGCAGATTGGCTGTGTGGGAGGCGGTAACCACTTCGTGGAACTCCAGCGCATTGACGCGCTCTTCAGTCCACAGGCCCACGAGTGGGGCATGTCCAAGGGTTGTCTAGCTCTCATGATCCATTCTGGGTCCGTGGCGTTGGGTCATGGTGTGGGTGGCTACTTTATGGAGAGAGCGAAGGAGATATTCCCCACTACGGTGAAGTCTCCTTCCGGAGGATTCTATCCTCTGCCCATGGCAGGGCCCTTGGCCAAAGAAGGTAAGTTCTATTTGGACGGCATGGGTAACGCTGCTAACTTCGCCTTCGCCAACCGTCTATTCTTGGGGCTCATGGCAATTAGAGCCATTGAGGAAGCTACGGGTCACAAGATTGATTCGAAGCTGGTATACGATGCTCCTCACAATCTTGTGTTCCCCACGGATGCGGGCTACGTTCATCGCAAGGGCGCAACACCTGCGTATGGACCCACGGAAAAGAACTACAATGGAAGTCCCGTGATAATTCCTGGCTCCATGGGAGCAGCCAGTTACCTCCTTGCCGGACTCGGCAACGAGGACGCTCTCTCCAGTGCCTGTCATGGTGCAGGGCGAGCACTGTCCAGAGGAAAGGCTACGCACGTCTCCAAGGAAGTGTACGACCTGGAGGCTGCTAAGCTTCGTGTGGTGGGCCCAATTGATCCTCGGTCCCCTGCCCTCGCCCGTCGCCGTGACATCCTGGATAAGTACGAGAAGCGCCTCATGGAAGAGGCTCCGTACGCGTACAAGCCAGTGGAGCCGGTTGTGAATTCTGTGGAAGAGGCGCAGATTGCAACGAAAGTTGCTAGGCTCTGGCCTCTGTGTACGGTAAAAGGATGACAAGGAGGTAGCGTGAAACCCGAAAACTTTGCTTACTGGTTACAAGGATATTTTGAATTGACTGACGGTAAGACTCTGAATGCGAAGCAGGTGACCGTAATCAAAAACCATTTAGCGTTGGTCTTCGAGCACGTCATCGATCCTTCTTACACTTCGCACCTTCCAGCGGAAGATGCTAAGAAGGTGCAGTCTGATCTGCAGGCGATTCACGACGCTGGGCCTGTGACTCATCCTGCTAAGGAGTTGAAGGAACCTTCAGGTTGGAAACCCGGCTTCAACCATGATACTGTGTATCGATGCTGAGTGCTTTAGGGGATTAGGGGATGTGGCGGAATTGGCAGACGCACTGGATTCAGGTTCCAGCGCTCGCAAGGGCGTGAGGGTTCGATTCCCTCCATCCCCATGAAAGAAATAAGCCAGCCGACCTATCCGCCGCACTGCGCGTCATGCGGCAAGTCCCTACCCGGAGAGGTCTCGACGCCCGAGTTGCGGTGTGCACGGTGTGCTGCACGGACAACCGACCTAGAGCGGGGTGACATCCGATATCGAGAACTTCTATTATCGGCACATGCTCAAGGTTATGCCATTTTGGCGGATGGGAAAATTCGGTCTAAGACCCGTCGTATTGTGTCTGGGTACGTGAAGGAGTTGGGAGGGATTCCGTATCGATGCTTTTCCCTGGTCTTCGAGGGGAAGCCTACCAACATGCTCGTGCATCGGCTACAGGCTTATCAGAAGTATGGATTGGCACTCTTCGCACCAGGAATTCAGGTTCGTCATCTGGATCGAAACTCCCTGAACAACTCGGCTGATAACGTGGGCTTGGGGTCTTCTAGCGACAACTCATTTGACCGCCCCCGTGAGGAAAGAGTACGATCCGCGAAGGTCGCAGCACGGGCTCAACGTTTGTTGTCAGACGAGCAGGTCTGTCAATTGCGAAGGGACCGTGCAGATGGTATGTCTTACGCCAGTCTTATGGCGAAGTACGGGATTGCAAAATCTACGGTATCTTACGTAGTCAACAGGAAAACATATCAGAGTTGATTTGGGGATGTGGCGGAATTGGCAGACGCGGCGGATTCAAGTCCCGTTGAGGTAAAACTCGTGAGGGTTCGATTCCCTCCATCCCTACTAAAAAAAAATAGCTATCTTCGGGTATCTGTGAGGTATGCTTCTCACGCTAGAGAATTTGACTCAACGTAAATTGGGTCTTTCAAGTCCGTTGAAGCCTCTGCTCCCTCTGCAGCGACTCACGGTTGAGCTGGACATTGCAGAATTGGAGGCTGTGCGAACCCAATTGGTTCGCCTTGCTGCCCAGGGACTGATTCGCTACGTTACAGCGGCGTCTTCCTCGGGCTCGAACGCAGCAGGTGCCACCGTCAGCTTGGCAGGCTCCAGTACTCCTGTAGGTCCCGCTGGCGGCGACTTATCTAGTGCGTACCCTAATCCTCAGGTTTTGGACGACTCTCACGGTCACACTCCTGGCATCACCATACCGGCGTATCCCACGGGTCTTCCTCCTACAGGCTCTGCTGGCGGAGACCTCAGCGGTACCTATCCTAATCCGACCGTTTCTCTCTTGGCGATCACTGACGCCAAGGTAGCGGCAGCAAACAAGGATGGAACTGCATCCACTCCCTCATTACGCACTCTTGGTACTGGTGGCCTTCAGGCGACTGCGGGTAACGACTCCAGACTCTCGGACTCCCGTGCTCCTAACGGAACCGCAGGAGGAGACCTAGCAGGCTCTTATCCTAATCCTACCGTTGCCCTCCTAGCAGTCACTGACGCTAAAGTGGCAGCTGCTAACAAAGACGGAACAGCAGCTACCCCATCGATGAGGACTCTCGGCACCGGAAGCCTTCAAGCTACTGCGGGTAATGACTCCAGACTCTCGGATTCTCGAACTCCTACCGGCTCTGCAGGCGGGGACCTGGCCGGAACATATCCGAGTCCAACGATTGCTCTTCTAGCAGTCACTGATGCAAAAGTAGCGACGGCGAATATCGATGGGTCTTCCGGGACGCCTTCGATGAGGACTCTAGGTACTGGTGCTCTTCAGGCTGCGGCAGGCGACGATTCTCGACTTTCGGATGCACGCGTTCCGACGGGAACAGCGGGGGGAGATCTAGGAGGTTCTTATCCGAACCCCACAGTAGGTGCCGCGCGCGGGATTCGTGAGACTTCAGGACCAACTATTTTGGTTGTGGGCTCTATCTCGGATGGTCAGATGATCGTCCGGTCGGGAAGCACTGCCGTTGGCAGTGATCTATCTACCGACAATCGTCAGAAATTCTCCGTGAGCGGAAGTTTTGTTGTCCCTGCTGGTGTGACACAGCTTCTTGTTTACGGACGACCTGGCGCGGGCGGGGGTGCTTCTGGAGGCGGTGGCGGTGGCGGCTTTGTAGGACCCGTTGGTGGCGGTGGCGGTGGCGGCCGAGGGGGCGGCCCCGGGGGCTCCGCTGTTCTCATGGGACCTACGGGCTTAGACGTAACCCCAGGAGAAACTTTGACGATATCGGTTGGCTCTGGTGGGGCTGGCGGAGCGGCTCGCGTAGCTGGTGCCGTTGGACTTATTGGTGGAAACGGCGGATTTAGCGAGGTTCTCAGAGGAGCAACAACCCTCGTGCGCTTTGCACGCTCCACTAATCTCGGGGGAGCGGGTGGCGCCGCAGGTTCAGGAGCAGGCGGAACTGGAACTGCGACTCTTGCTGGAGCTGCTGGAGCTGCGGGTGGAACTGTTGGAGTAAGTTACTCTCCTCTGGCTGGTACAGGCAATGTTAGCGGTTCCGGTGGGGCAGGCGGCGCTATCACTCCTACGGCTGGCGCTGCAGGAGTGGCAGCGGTGGCGGCTTCTCCCCTCGTCTATGGAACTAATACCCTAACTGGTTCCTCTCTCGGAGGCACAGGAGGTGCTCTTGCAGCTACTCACGGGGGTGGTGGCGGGGGTGGTGCAGGCGGCTGCACCGGAGCCGGAGACGAATACGATTTCTTCGGAACCGGAATTCCAGCTTCAACTTCGGGCCAAGGTGGTGTGGGTGGTGTGGGTGGTGCTGCCGCTGCCGCTGCCGCAGGGATAGCCGGGACATCTGGCACAGTAGGTTTTGCGGGTACCCATGGCCGAGGCGGTGGAGGCGGTGGAGGCGGTGGAGGCGGCGGCTCAGGCACTGTGGCGGGCGGTGTAGGTGGCGGCAGCGGCGCAGGCGGAGCAGGGTCTGACGGGCTAATTGTTGTTACTTGGGTGTCCACATGAACCGATACGCACTGATCAAATCCAATGTGGTGGCTAACATTGCTGTTGCCTCTAGTTCAAACGTGTTCTCCTCTTCGGGGTACGATGCCATCGTTCAGATCCCTGACGATTTTGCTGTTGAGGTTGGCTGGTCTTACAACGGGTCCATTCTTTTGCCTCATACGGCGGATACCCTTGCCGAAGCAAAGGACATGAAGACCACGGAAATTGATGACCACACGGAATTTTTGATATCGAAGGGATTCTTTTACCAGGGGTTGCAGTTCTCACTCTCGCTGGAGTGTCAGACCAACCTCACAAGAATTTCTCAATTTGCTGATCAGATCGTTCCGTTCACTTACTCTACGATCGACAACACGGCCTCGATCTCAATTCTTACTGCAGACGAAGCGAGACTCTTCGTGCTAGCGGGTGTCTCCGTAGTAGGTTATGCGCTTGTAAGCGGAAATGCTCTCAAGGATATGGTGCGTGCCTGCACCACAATCTCTCAAGTAACCGCTATTGTAGACTCTAGGTAAACTCTAGAATCTATCTCCATCTGAGTTATCTTTTCGCCCCGGCTCTGTAAAGAGGCGGTCCGTTCGATAACATTGGAGATGTGATGCGGAAAACCGAAATATCAAACCGTAGCCTGACAGTTGTGTTCTGGCTGCTTGTTTTCGGGCTAGTTTCAGCCACGTGTATGGGGCCAAGGATTTCTCCTGCCCTCGCCCAGGAAGCAACACTTGGCCTTACGGATATCGTAGCTGCTGATATTGTTCGTGCTTCTCAGGCGTGCGTTCACGAGACTACTTGGGCGGGTAGAGAATCTGGCACAGTAGATTGTGGTGGAATCGTCCAAGTCATTCAAAATAGCAGGCGTCCGGGTGAATCGTTTACTCGTGCACTCGCTAGACGAATGCCGCGTTTCTTTCACGGAACTACTGACCGTAGTTGGGTGCTCGGGCTACGTCCAGGACCCGTGCGCGCGAATCCCATCGGGTGGCCGTACGCCGTGTCTATGCGAGCCTTTGATTCAGAGTGGAACTCGGTATATGCTCGAACTCGTGGATTCATGCTGGGCACGGAGGCCCTACCCTGTACGCTAGAACCCGTTCGCTGGTTCGGCCGCACAACTGATTCTGCTCACTTGGCAGCAGCCCTGGAGTCGGGTAATTGGGTGGAGGCGCAGTGCGGAGAAAGTCGAAACGCATTCCTAGCCCCCGCACCTGTACTGGTGGGTGGCTGATGGGCGACTTTGTCGTTGTGCAGGAGCCAGAAAAGGCTTCTTCTAGTTCGCTACTGACCTGGATTCTGGCGGGGTACGTGGCGGCTATCGGTTACACGTATGTTCATGACCTGATTTCTTACGTTGAAATCTATCCTGTAGAAGAGTGTTGCACATGTCCGGGAGGGGACCGCGCCCTATAGGTGATGGGGCTGGTCGAACCCTGCCGATAGTAGAAGGCAGGAGAATCCATGACCAGCTCTCGATTCATTGAAGCCTGTCGGTTTGCTGCCTTGAAACACGCTACCCAGCGTCGCAAGGCAGCAAACCGAACAGTGGTTCCTTACGTTGTTCATACCCTGGAATCGGCTCAAATCCTCGCGGAGTGCGGCGTAACGGATGACGATGTTCTGATCGCCTCGGTACTCCACGATACGCTGGAGGATACAGATACGAAGGAAGACGACCTTCGTTTCAAGTTTGGAGACCGCGTACTTTCCATTGTCCTGGAAGTAACGGATGACCCGAGCGTGGAACGCGAAGCACAGAAGCGCGTGCAGGTCTCCGCAGCCCCAGGAAAGAGTTACGCCGCTAAACTTGTGAAGTGTGCAGACAAGACCAGCAACATGCGTGATTTGCTCCGCTGTCCTCCGGGCTGGACGCACGACAAGGTGAAGGTGTACGCTTCACACGCCCGAGAAGTGGTAGCTGCCCTAAACGCCAAAGGCGAGCTTCCACCTCAGCTTCTTGCCCTCTTTTGGCAGGCATCTCAAGACGTTTTGGATTGGGCCGCAGAACACGAGTTTCGTGCCGCTCGTACCGACGGAGCTTTGTGACCTCAGGAGAACCATGAAAGTTTTAGTGAAGAGCAATAACAGCCAACCGGACTCGCTGACCTCCGACCAGAGGTCGTCTTTCGTGGAGGCGCATACTCAGCTTACTCCAGGACAGCATGATCGATTTATTCGTGCGGTCCGCGTATGGTTTGATCTTCAGGCAAAGACCTTTGAGTTTGAGGACCGTGCGACATGAACTTTTTTACCAACGATGCCTATCAGCTCTCAATGTTGTACGCACATTGGGCTCGCCCTCGACCTTCAGTACGTGCAACCTCAGAGGCCTACTTTCGAAAATTCAATCGTCAGTCGGATGTCGGAATGGTGGTGATGGCTGGTGCCTACCGGATCAATCACCTTATTCATTCTCCGGAATTCAAGCAGCCGTTTGCGCCATCGGACATGGAACTGGTTCAGTCAATTCTGCGTGTGCCTGCTGAGCCGTTTGCGCACTTTGCTTCCTACCTTTTGAATGAGTTTCCTGCCGAACTTGCAGCCCTCAAAATTCGTTATGCTCGTGATGGAGAGCCTCTGTACCCTGATTTCCCCGCTGTACAGGTTACGGGGTCCGTGGGTGCGGGGCATATGGTGGAGACCCTGATCCTCGGTATCCTGAACCGGTCGGTTCGGGCTGCTACCATCGCTCGCCGAATTCGGCACGCCGCAGGCGGCTCCAACGTGAAGCTTCTGGATTTTTCTACCCGACGTGATGATCCAGACGCTGCGGTTCATACTGGCGTAGCTGCTTTCATTGGCGGATTCAACGGAACTTCCAACATGGAAGCTGGCCGTCTGTACGGCATTCCCGTTAGTGGCACAATGGCTCACGCCTACGTGCTATCTTTTGGGATGCAGGGTGAGATGCAGGCCTTCATGGACTTCTTGCACGCTTTTCCCAACACTCATTGTTTGCTGGTAGACACCTTCGATATTCAGAAGGGTATCGCAAACGCGATTCGAGCTTCGCTTACAACTGGCATTCCTTTGCGGGCAATTCGCATTGACTCCGGGAATCCCTTGCAGACTGTGCCTGCTGCTAGGAACCTGTTGGACCTCATGGGTCAGCGCGAAACGCGGATCGTAGTCTCTGGTGATTTCGATGAGGACCTTGTGTCTAAGACGCGTGGGCTTCCGATTGACGTAATCGGAATTGGCAGCAGGCTAGGATCTCCGGATTGGAGCATGGGCTTCGTCTACAAGCTGGTAGAGATTGCCGGAGCCCCTGTCATGAAGCTGGCTGGGGCTAAGTCTTCTTTGCCTGGGAAGAAGCGCTGGATTGCTTCTCCTTCCGGCAATCGTTTGGAACTGGAATCGGAGTCCGTTGGGTCTGCGTGCGGCGATGATGTTTTGGTCAGGGACTGTGGGGCTCCTATCCAAGCGGACCTGCTCTACTTTGAGCGTTCTCGGGAACTAACTCGTCTTCGATTGCTTGCTATTCCTAGCGCTTGTGACACAGCACAGCCTCGTCGTCTCGCCGAAAACTTGTGTAAGTAGCAATTTCCTGTAAAGGAGCCTTCAGTAATGAGGGCTTCTAATGGATATTGATTTTTCTGGTGAAGACATGATGCCTATTTCTTGGGGACCTTGTCCGGGGTGCCGAAGAGATCACCACCCCGACGCGCCTTGTGCGTTCGTTGAGGAGAACGATGATGACGAAGAATCTGAAGAGTCTGAGTAAGCCGACAGGATCGCTAAACCTGGTTGATTGGCTTCTGCTGGCGAACGGAGAACTTGAGTCGTTCAGGCGCTCCAGCCCCAAAAAGAAGAAGTCCAAGCCGCGACGTGCCCACTCCATAGCTCAGGTAAACCCAAAAGATGCTCCGGTACGGGGCGGCTGCTTGGTTCCTTGGGGAGGCGCGATGCCTTCAGGTCGTACTGAGGACGAGTGACCAATTTTCGTGACACTGGCGGATTTACATGTTAAAAATCCTCATTATGTCAGAGGATGCTAACTCAGAGTGTCCAAGCCTCCATATACTCGAAGTGGGCAGAAAAAGCCTCAGCAAGCAGCGCGGCTCTTTCCTTAGGAGTTCCTAGATCTACCGTTCGAGATTACTACAAAAGATTTTCCGGCACGTACCCCAATTGGTTGGAGGGGGTGGATTTAAAATCCGCTGGTGCTAGTCACCCATACGGGTTCGAGTCCCGTCGTGCTGAATTTACTTCACTGGAGTGGGCTTCCTACTGTTACCTTCTTGGTTTGTACTTAGGAGATGGCCACATAGTAGCTTCCAAGAAGACCTGGATACTGCGCATATATCAAACTGCTAAGTATACAAACTTGGTGTCGTTAGCTCTGGGAGCCATGAAGAGTTGCTGGCCTAAGGCTACTGTTTGGTCAGGCAATCAGGGCCCTAACTGCACTCTGTGCCTTGTACGTTCTCCTGAAATAGTGGAAGCTTTTCCTCAACACGGACCTGGGCGTAAACATCTTAGGCCGATTGTGTTGGCCGACTGGCAAGTTCAAGCTGTTAGATCAAACGCAGCTGAATTCCTACGCGGGCTAATACACTCAGACGGATGCAGGTCCGTTCGAAAGATTCCTAAAAATAAAGGAGGAACTTACCTCTACCCGTTTTACGGTTTTTCAAACAGATCGTCTGACATACTAAATTTATGCTTTTGGGTTTCTGACTTGCTTGGGCTATCTCCCACGCGAAGTAGTCAAGTGATGATCTCCTTTGCCAAGAGAAAAGATGTTTCTCTTATGGATACGTGGATTGGTCCTAAGAGTTGAAATCTAGTAGCAGGAAAACCAGGAAAACCAAATGAAGATCGTAAAAGGATACGTGCATCACGACGGTAGCGTCGGAGTACTTGTTCAGTTTGAGGTCGGCTCCGACTTCACCGTTCGAACTGAAGAATTTCAGCATCTAGCTACTCAGGTGTGCCTTTCGCTTGCGCTATGGATGCGCGAAGAGGGAGACCCCGAGACCCTGCACTCCTCTGGGATTATTCTCCCCGGATCTGTTTCCATGATTGACGAAGCGGATGGCACTAACGTTGAGGAAGCTCTTGTTCAAGCTTCCAAGAAGTTCAAAGAAAAGATCTCGATTTCGAACGTGAGCTTCTTGCTCGGAGATTGAATCTTCGGTTGTCATGCCGTTATCTTTAGAGTAGAGTTGATCTCATGTTTTTCTTGTTTCACCTCGCACTCTTCCCTCTAACCAGATTGGTTTTGGTTACGGATAAGGCGTATCGAGCCTATCGCAGAATGGTGCAACGAGGTAGTCGCCCCTAAGTCAACCCATGAAGTCTCGACAATCGTTTCTTAGATCTATCTCGTTCCATGGGCATCGGCCCTACGCCTCCGTCCCTTCAACAACTGGCCCGCGGTTTTCGCCATGAAAGCCAACGTCTTCGCAGTTCCTGGTTGTCCCGTTTGCGGATTTACCAGCATTTACACTGACGGAGACGTTCCTTGCTCCGTTCGCTGTGCTCTCAAGCTCACACAAGATCAGCACGCTAGTCACAAGGTACCACTTGGGTTAGCGCTGTCGGTGGTGCGCGAAGAAGCAGAGTCCCGTGGGCTTCCTTCAGAGCCCAACGTTCGAGACATTCGCGAAGAACGCTACCGCTACGTTTTCGTTCAGGTGTCTCGGTCTTCTGAGTACTGGAAGATAGACCGCGCCTTGTTGGACGCGGGATTCAACGTAGACTACGTTTGGGTCGCACGTGGTGTTCGGAGACACAGAAGTCGGCTGTACCGATTTGCTCCGACGCTGTTGGCTCAGTTGCCTGACTTCATGCTTGACTTCAAGGTGACAAACTTGACTGCACGTGAAGTATACGCACTTTGCCATAGTAGACCTTGTTGGTGTTTCTTACCCGGGCGTTAGTTCTCCTCATCCAAACTCCCATGTTATATTGGAAGTATGGATACGCTCCGGCTAAAGCCCTCGCGCATTCGACGACTGCGTGAGATTGAAAATCTGGTTCGAGAGGCAAAGGAGATCTACGATGAATTCGAAGAACACCATCGCGCCCGTAACCGAGTTGCACGAAAGGCTCGAAAACTAGCCAACAAAGTCCGGAAGCAATACCCCGACATGAAGCTTGTAGAAGACCCTGACGGTCCGGGGCTTCACGAGCAGCTAGAGTCTTTAGCTAAAGTGCTCCACGTCCCCTCTTCTAGAGAAGAGGAAGCAGCAGACGAACCCCTCCTTCGTGCGAAATCTAAGTTTGATGGGCTCTTCAGCTTTCTTGCCCGTCTCGGTACTGTTCCATGGTTAGATCCCTTGGGATAACCCTAAAAGCCGAGCCTCTAAAAACGAGAGGCTCGGCTTTTCGCTTTTGGGTCTGGGGCTTATCTAAGCTCGTATGCGCCTAACAATTCAAAATCGAACGCGGTCTACGCTCGTCATTAATGACAGGCTTCGTTCTGTAGAACCTGCCGCGCAGCGGATTTACGACCTAAGTATAGAAGAACTGGAACAGGCGCAGCCTACGCTGCAAGCGCTGGAAGCTGCAGGGGCAATTACTTGGTCTACCGTCCAAGACCCGACAGCGGATGACCGTGCAGAGGGAGCTACGGTTTCCTTGCTCGGTGGTGGTGTGGGTACCGGAGGGCTCGTATGGCCGTTGGGGACGCCCTGGTCCGACATGATTACGGCGCTCGCAACCGCCGGAGACGCCGCAATTCTTCTGGTTGAAGGGGACCCCTCCGGAGTGCCTCGTCAGATCACAGGCAAGCCTGACGGGGCAGGTGGATACCTGGGTCAGGACTTCTCGCACGTCATCTTCGTGGGAGCAGCATCAAACTTCTCAGCGGGGAACACCGTAACGGTCGAGCTTGGACTGGGTGCGACGCTCAATCCTGGCGTGCTTCGCTCGCGGGACATCATGTGGGCTCCGCTGTTCCCGGACATCGTGAGCGGTCCGACCGCTGCTTATGATGTGGACCTCGATGGCGGTGGCATCACGCCTCCGGGTCCTCTTGGAGGGGGTTCGGTCTTCCGTGCCGCTACGAGTAACGGCGTCAACACGATGCGTCTCCGCAATGGGGCGATCATCGACGGCTCGAATCTCGCTCTGACTGATGAGTGCATCTCTCGGATCCGACCTGCTTTCAGTGGGGAGGTCGTGCTCACGATCGTGAGCTACGGCGGCAGGATTGGTCCTCGCAGCTTCATCAACTTCGTGCCTCCGGTACCGGCTTTCCCGTTCCCTCTTCCCGTCTCGGTCAACGGCATCGTGTTCGTGGAGATGGATGCGAAGACGACCATCGCCCCAGACTACCAAGCAGCATTTTCTACGCCGCCCCCACACTCGAACGTCATCGTGATGACAGAACCATCGAAGCGAGATGCTTCGAGCTTCGTCTCCTACGACGACTCGTCCCCACCCTCGCTCGGTGTGGACAGTGTGCAAGCCGCGATCGATGCGTTGAAAGCGCTCGCAGCGGGAGCGAGCTGGACCTATCTCTTTGACCAGCTAGCGGCTGAAGACCCGACGAAAAACGTCTACGCATCCTGGGATAATCTCTGTGCGGCCATACTCGCGCTCCCTCCTGGGGCTCATCCCTATATCGAGTTCCAGCGCAACTTCACAATTCCTCTTGCTGGGATGCCTGGACAAGGCTGGTACCTGGCGAGCGGAATGCTCGGCTCCCGTACCTTCGTCACTGGTGCAGTGACTGTTACGATTGAAGATGGCGCAAAGCTAGATTCGCTCGGCGGGTGGGGTAATGGCTTGACCTTAGTCTTCGCTCCCAGCGTCATCACAGACACGCTCAATTGGACGTCACTTGCAGCTCAGCAACCTGGCGAGCCGTGGGTTGTGTTCATTTCTAAGGGTGCGGCCTACGACAGCATCGGAACCGTCCCGCCGATTACCGGTCCTGGTACCGGGCAGTACCTAGTAGTTGCTACCTCTGAGGCGACGTTACGCGCTGGTCCTCCTCCGGCGCAGGCACTCGTGAACGTCACAGGTGCAGATATCCTTATTGAGAGCGAACAGTTTTCTGGTTACTTCGGATCTCTACCGGACGGTTGGGTAGTCGGTAACGGCAACCTCGTAAGGCAGATCGGCCTCGATACTCAGATTTCACTGATCCCAGGCTTTACCGGAACGATCGTTCTTACCTCGACCGCGAAGACGCAGGCCGACCGCGTGCTCTATGACGATACGCTCGTAACTCCTCCAACGCTCGGTGTAACAGATACGCAAGCAGCGATCGACGCGCTTAAGGTACGTGTAGCTCCACTAAATTACAACTGGAATCTGAATGGGATGCTCTCCGTGCAGCCTCTACAACCGGGTTCGTTTGATGGGATGCTCACCTCCAACCTCGCTCTCTTAGGTCCAGGCCCCTTTGATGGGACGAGGGTCGTACAGGTCGCGAGTACGATTACTCTTAGCGGATTCGTATTACGAGTATCTGCCGGTCCGGTCACTTTCGTAGAGATCTACAGGATACGAGCTGGACTCGTGGCTTCGCTCGTCGTGATTGGCCTGGGGGCAACAGGATCGGCCTTTAGCGGGGTATCGACAGTACCCCCTATTGTAGACCTACTTCCCGGTGACTTGCTGTTCGTGGCGATGTCGGCGGCTCCAGTTGGGGCCGAAGACCTTTCCGTGTATCTACAAACGGTCTCGCCATAACGCAGAGTCAAATTCCGCACTGTTGTCGATTGCCTTCCTGTAAAAGCAGAGGGCTCCTGATCTCTGGAGCCTCTTCACAGGAAGGTATCCCATGGCAGTTAAGAAGGCTAACAAGAAAAAGAAGTCCGTCCGCCTGGTGACTGGTAACGAGACTGCGCCCAAGTCAAAAGTTCTAAAGTCGGCATTTACGATGCCGCTCCTTAGCACGGCACTTCTCCAGACCCAAGTGGAGGCTGCCATGCTGGACGTCATGAAGACGGAGTACTCTTTCTCCAACTTGAAGGCGAAGAGACGCTTGAACAAGTTCCGGGCTGAGGGGACAGTCAGCCAGGTAATGCAGACGGTTATCGAAAACTGGTTCGCCTTGGCAGGTTGACATGACCGTTTGCGTTTACGCAGGCACTTTTGATCCGTTCACTTACGGACATCACAGTGTCGTGTTGCAGGCGTGTAGATTGTTTTCCCATGTGAGAATTCTAGTGGCTGACAACCCTGCCAAGCACCCACTTTTCTCCAGCATGGAAAGGATGAAACTCATTGAGAGCTACATCGGTAACATGCCACACGCTTCCGTAGACGCTACCGGCGGATACGTGGTCGAATACGCGAACCAAATCGGTGCGACCTTTTTGGTTCGCGGTGTTCGTGACGCGACGGACGCAGCCACCGAGCTTACTCTGGCGGCTGAAAATCGTAAGCTCTCGCCTGGGATACAGACGGTGCTCCTGCCCACCGACCCGCGTCTATCCGACGTGAGCAGCACGGCTATCAAGACACAAATTCAAACGTCCGACGACTACAGAGATATGAGCCATCTCCTGACGGTTGAAGCCTATTTCGGTCTCAAGGCCCACCGCAACACGGTGGAACTCATGAAGAAGAACGGTCACCTATGAGCTTTTCGTTGGATTTCAGTTATGGTGCGGAGGAGCAGTACCTCTCTCTTCTAGAGAACATCCTTCGATGGGGTACCCACAAGGGAGATCGAACGGGGACTGGCACACAGGATTTGTTCGGGTATCAGCTCCGTATGGATCTGAGCAAGGGATTTCCTTTGCTCACTACCAAGAAGATGTTCACTCGCGGCATCATCGAAGAACTTCTCTGGATGATGAGGGGCGAGACCCATGTCAAACCCCTCCAAGATAAGGGCGTGAAGATTTGGGATGAGTGGGCTACCAAGGAGCAGACTGCTAAGTTTGGGCGTCCAGAAGGCGAACTTGGCCCTGTGTATGGTCATGCCTGGCGAAACTTCGGAGCGACGGCAGGTAAGCATACGAATTACGAATCTAACGGCGTAGACCAGCTGGCAAACGTCCTAAGCACACTGCGAAAGAATCCATTTTCCCGTCGTATCATTGTCACAGGCTGGGACCCCCGAGAGGTGGAGCTGGTGGCCCTTCCTCCGTGCCATTCACTCTTTCAATTCAGCGTGCGTAAAGACCCGGTAGTCGTAGGCGAACGCTACTTTCTCGACTGCCAGCTTTATCAGCGCAGCGCGGATGTGTTTTTAGGGGTACCTTTTAACATCGCGAGTTACGCCGCATTGACCCATATCATGGCAGGTCTGTCTGGAATGACTCCTGGGACCTTCATCCACACGTTCGGGTCTGTCCACATCTACAACAACCATCGGGAGCAGGTAAGTGAGCAATTGAAGCGCACGCCGTATGCTCCTCCTACGTTGAAGATCAAGACCTTTTCCGACCAAGAGCAATCTGAAAAATGGTCTATCGATGATTTTCTACATTCCTGTAAAGGTGCAGAAGACTTTGTCATCGATGGATACCAACATCATCCAGCAATCAAGGGCGAAGTCTCAATCTAGAAAATAGGAGTTCACGTGGCAAAGAAAGCAGCTGTCGTCGTTGAAGACGACTTTGATGACATTGACGACATGGACGAAGAGGTTGCTCCTCCGCCCAAGGCCAAGAAGAAAGCAGTTCCGCTTGCGCCTGTAGACGACGAAGACGACGATGAGGAAGACGAAGAAGACGATGAGGAAGACGAAGACGAAGTAGAGGATCTTCCACCTCCTCCCGCCGTGAGGAAGCCTGCTCCTGTTGCAAAGCCTCCCCCTGCTGTTGTCGTTGACGACACGCCAAGCAACCGTGAATTCGACGTAGCGGCTAAGGAGCGCAAAGACAAGCAAGTCGTGGATGACTACCTCCAGCGCAAGAAGGCGGAAGAGACCATCAGCGTGGACGAGATGACCGAGCTTTTGTTGTCCGGAGATCAGGATAAGATTGTCCGCGAACTATACCAGTATTGCTCGGACAATCTTGGAATCAAGAAGGCAAAGCAGCTTTTGCGTGAAGCGCGCGACAACGCTAAGGCACGAGTCACCCGCATCTCCGGATGTGTTGGCGTTATTCTTGACGAGCTTAAGAGCGAGAACGAAGAAAAGGAGTCCAGCCGTGACTGAGTCCTCGCTCACTCCTGCGGAGAACATGCCTGAGATATATCGAGAAGCGTGGCGTGGCATGGCTGAAGCCATGTACCAGGCATACGGGGATTCGGTGGAGTGGAAGGCTGTCTCGGGGCATCCCATGCCAGAGTTCAAGAACGTTGGCCCTAGAGTGGAAGGCGCTTGGTGCATTGCTGCCGAAAGGGCTTATCGCTACAGTTCTGCTATTAGCCCGCAGGCAAGGAAGCTATGACACTCAAAATGATTGTGGCTGTCAACGGTCAGAACATTATCGGCCTAGGCAATACAATTCCCTGGTTTCATAAAGGAGACCTGAAGTTCTTCAAAGAGAAGACCACGGGTAACGTTGTGATCATGGGGCGTAAGACATGGGAGTCTCTTCCTGCGAAGATGCGCCCGCTCCCAGACCGTGTGAATATGGTGGTATCCTCCACTTGTCCCTGGGACGCGGCTGCCCCGCCCGCTAATTGTTGGTGGGCTCCTTCGGTGGATGCGGTAGTGGGTACGGCGAAGGAATTGTACCCCAGTAAGGACGTTTGGTTCATTGGTGGTGCACGAATCTACGAAGCAGCAATGCCTCTGGTAGAAGAGGTCGTTATGAGTGAGATTCCGGATCACGTAGACACCGCAGCAGGCAGCTGTGTGTACTGGCCGGGCCTCGACCTGTCTCTTCGCTTAGACCGCCGCGAGCCACATCCTCATACTCCAGAACTATCGGTAACTTACTGGCGACGTCCTGTAACGCCTTCTTGACCTATGGGAACGTTTGACATCCACACTTTTGTGGAGACCTACACCGGTCCCAAGCTCAGGATGCTGTTTACCGGTGTAGGCTCGTACGCCACAGGTATTATCGGAATTGCTGGTGCATCTAAGGTGGTCGACAGCATCTACGTTCCGTACTCGCACGAGGCTTGTAGTAATTTGCTGCGCCGGTTCTACCCCTTTGGAGTTGAAGTCTTGGAGAGCCACGGGTCTGTATCTTCAGAAATGGTTGTAGCTCTTCACGCCTGTAATTCTGTAGACCTCGGAGAAGCTCTTCCCATTACGGTAACTGGTGCGATCACAACTACTCGATACCGTAAAGGGGAGAACCGGGCTTACATTGCGGTGGGTCGCCCAGGAGAGATGGACGTTTGGCACCTGAAGCTAGACAAACTTTCGGAAGAAGAGCATGGCGACGAAGGTGCCGTTATTCGTAAAAGGTACGTGCAGGACCGCATAGTTAGCGAGGTCGCTATCTGCCTGGCGGTGCAGACGCAATCCACCCTTGTTTCAGAACTGCAAGACGGATCGCACCTTGTTCGACTCTAACTCCGCAGGAGTGTTTCGAGGTCAACGAATTGACCCCGTCAGCCCCGAAGACCGCGTTGGAATACTGCACGTGGTGTCTGGGTCTTTTAACCCTCTGCACGACGCGCATCGTTGGATGTACGAGTCCATAGATGAAGAAGGTGTCATTGGTAGGAAGTACGCGAAGGATTCCTACGCGATAGCCGCCACCACATCTGCGAAGTACTTTGAGATTTCCACATCCCGAGTTGGCAAGGAAGACTTGAAGCCAGAGGAATTGATGACACGGCTGCGCCAGTTTTCTGGGTATGCACCCGTATTGGTGACGGAACAATCTTTGTTCGTGCACAAGTACGAGGTGCTAAAATCCATAGGAGAACGAATCGTTTTCCACCTGGGGCTAGATACGTTCGACCGTCTGCTGAAAGCGCAGGGGCACTCAGAAGTATCGCGATATGGCTGCATGTTTTGCGTGTGGTCTAGGGGTGGGCGCTGGCTTCCCAAAGGAGCCCCAGCGAATTGCTATAGTTCGGACCTGGAACCCCCTAGCCATCTTGCGGACCTGTCTAGCACTAGAATTAGAGCTGGAGAGCTGAGCCCTTCGGGAAAGAGGATTACATGACTTATTCCACTCGCTTGTACGCCGCGGTTTTTATTTGCCTCTGTTGTGCAGTAGTAGCGGCAGTAGTCGTTGTCTTCAATCATAGCAGGCGCCCCGTTAGTGACGTAGTTCAAGAGTGTGAGACCTTTTGTTCCGAAGCCGGGGGAGAACTCGTAGAGATTGAAGGTCCCGTTACCTACGTCTGCCATTGTTTTATGGGCTCGGATATAGACTACGACTGAGGCCTCTAGTTAGAGGCCGAACCCTGCCGATAGTAGGAGAGCGAAGGAGGTTGCCGCTGTGCGCCAACTATTTGCCCTACTGTTTGTGTGTCTAATTCCGGCTTCTGTCTCAGCTCAGGAACGCATTGACGAGGCACGGGAAGCATTCCAGGCCGGAACCGAGGCGTACCACGCTGAACACTGGCTAGAGTGTGCCGAAAGCTTTGAAAGAAGTTTTCAGGCTATCTTTGCGCCCGAGTTGCTCTTCAACGTAGGTCTCTGCTACGACAACGCCTCGAATCTCCTGGATGATGCAGAGGCCCTTCCCTTGATCGAGAGGGCTATTGCGGCCTACTCCAGATACCTGCGGGAGATTCCGACAGCTACTGACGCCGTGACTATTCGTGCTCGTCTGTACGAACTTCATCAACTGCTGGAGAGCGCTAGGCGTAGCACTCTTGCGGATGAGGAAGAAGACGAAGTACTCAACGCTGCGGAGTCAGAGTCCCTTGCTCCAGAACCAGAGCAAGCCGCCGTGATCCCTCCACCCGAAGCCCCTCCTGTGGCTCCGAATGATTTCGGGTTTACCTGGACCCTTACCGGCAGTGCCCTGACGCTTGCCTCTTTCGTGGCCGCTGTAGGCCTGAGCCTAGCATCTCAGGCAGAGTTTGACCGTCTGTCTGCCTCCTGCGGGCACTCAGGTTCCGGCTGCTCTGAGGGCTCTCTGGGAGGGCTTGGCGGCCTGGTTCTGGCTTCGAACCTTATGTACGCCCTTTCCGGGATCCTACTAGCAGGGACAGGCTTGGCCCTGGGTTTGGAGTTTCATGCCTGGTCTACTCCCGCAGAGACCAGGGCAGGAGTGCAGGCTCGATTCTTCTTCTAGACCTGTAAAGCTGGAATCGGAGGCTTCCGATGGCTGCATATAACGACGACGAATTTGAGGATCAAGAGGGTGATGAGATCACTCCTGACGAAGCCTTTCTCTTCAGGCGTTGTGCTACCCTAGCTAGTCACCGGCTTCATTCGCATCCCCTGTACGTGGCGCTCAAGGCCATTGCAGACGAGTATGATGCACCGGACGAGTGCGAAGGGTGCAGTAATCCGGCCTCAACGTCGGACTCCGAAGGAACCCCTCTGTGCGCCAAGTGCATGGAGGGGCTCCCGCACGACGCGTACCTCGAACAACTCCGTGCGGAAGAAGACGAGGACATCAGGTTAGCAGGCCGGAGAAATACTTAGTCTTCTTTCGTATCCGCGTCTGCTTGGAACTTGTCTACCAGTGCGGGATATCCTGAGAGACGAATCCCCCAGGGAAGATGCAGATCGCAGACCTTGAACGTCTTTTCTCCCTTTAGTTTCCAGGTGACGGGATGTCCGCAAGGGCTCCCGTCATCTGCCTTGTGGAAGCAAAGATCGACTGTCTTTCTCTTAGATGGTTCCCTCATACAATACCTGTTGGTCTAGAAAAGCAAGTAAAACTTCCCTAAACATTTCAAGTACTTGTCTAAATGCAGGACACTACACAAATAGATAACAGGTACAAAAGGAAATCATGACTCTCCGTAAGATGTCTAATACCTTCAAGGGGTTCAACTTCTACAACTCTTCCTTTGACCCTGAAACAGGGACACTAGTTCGTAGTGTCGAAATCCCTGAAGATTCAGGCTCGGGCTATTTGCGGTCGTCAGAGAATCTCGTAGGCTCGGTTCTCCGTTCATTGGGAAGAACGCCGAAGAATCGGTACTCGTTGAATGAGGAGGACACGAAAGTTCAACACGCCTGGGCTCGAAAGTTTGGGCGGTTGACACGGTCAAAGAACGAGGACGGCACCTACAGGTACTTCAGTTCCTGCCACTCCTACCGTGAGAGCCTTCCCTTCTCTCCTGTGCCCGAAACTGTGGACGTGAAGATCACCGATTGGTGTAATGGACCCGGAAACGAGCTGTGTTCGTACTGTTACATGAGCAGTCACACTCGTGGAAAGCACGCGCCCAAAGCACTGTTGGAGACTATTTTCGCCGGTCTCAAGACGCCCCCTTACCAGATTGCTTTTGGGGGCGGAGAGCCTACGGCACATCCTGACTTCCCTTGGTTTCTGGAATACACCAGGGCGCAGGGGACAGTCCCCAATTACACTACGGCGGGTCACATCATGCGTCCCGAGGTGATTGAGGCCACTAACAAATACTGTGGAGGAGTGGCTCTCACGTACCATGCGTTCAAGGGCCCCGAGTGGTTCAAGGGCGTCTACGACAAGTGGAAAGCAGCTCTGGCACCCAGAGTTCAGCTCAACGTTCACGTGATCTTTGACGATCACGTAGCAGAGAGCTTGCAGGACCTGATGAACGTGGGTCTACGAGGAGTAAACCTCGTTCTCCTGGCTTACTACCCGAACGTAGGACGTGCAGATTACACAGGCGTTCCGTCAAAGGGAACGTATCAAGTTCGTGCCCCCGAGGCGATCAAGGAGGTAACGGAGAAGGCTGGTTTTAGAATTGCCTTTTCCGAAGGCCTACTCGCCTACTTTCTGAGCCACCAGCTTCCGGAGGTAGATACCCGTTTTGCCATGCAGCAAGAGGGGCTGTTTTCTTGCTACATCGATGACCATGGACAAATGAGCACTAGCTCGTTTGATCCTCCGGATGCCGAAGCTCCCAATATCTACAAGAAGAAATTCCAGCGCATCTGGGAAACTCTTGGAGGCGGGTGGGGTTTTAGTAAGTCGTACGACACCTGTGATAGCTGTAAATATCAGAAACAGTGTCACGTTCCAGACGACGCCCATTACATGCTCTGTAGGTTTGCGGGGCACAACAAAACTCCAACACTCGACGTAGCACCACGAAAGCTGCGACTTCCAGTGGCAGTCTGAACCCTGCCGATAGTAGAAAAAGAGCGGAGGTCATATGATCCAAGCATTTGATAGCCTTGATGAGATGATTGAGGCAATGGAAGGTGACCGCCTGGCGGCGGACGCGGCTTCCCTGCCCTGGCAAAGTGAACTGGCCCCAGGAGATTTCTTCGTTCGCACAGGAGCGGACGTCCCAATTTTCTGCGAGGTTCTAGACCCCACAGCCGCCTCCCCCGGTGCTTCGCCCGAGGACCTGGACGAGGCGCATGAGGCGGCTGCTTGGTACCAAGAGCCTCACATGCGAGGCTTCAGATTCTGTAGAGCCTTTTCCCAGTATTGTCCGCGTGGCGAACTAGGAGATGTGCATATCAGCACCGCGGCACTAAAAATCACTAAAGAGATGTTTCAGCAGGCCCAGGCACGTAACTGGAAGTCAAATCGTTGATAGAGTGCAAAATAGTGCGAAACAGCTTCTTCCGATCGGAGGATGGCTTCAGTCTCAAATACACCGAGACCTCTCCGCCGAACCCGGCGGAAGCTTGCCCTCACCTGGACTGCGGTTGTACGAGGTCCGTGGCAGAGCGTCCTTCAGGCATTCCGGACCAAGTTACCACAAGAATTGAACTATCCGAAGATGGGCAGGGGCTTGAAGCTTTTTCATTCGGGTTCTCCGGCAACTGGGCTACCTTCGGACAGATGGCAACTGATCCTCATGCCTATTTCATGTTCGACCGAAAGACGCGAGGTATCCGCTTCGAGGTTTATCTCCCCGACCACCGGCATGGTTACCTTTTCGCCAACCTGTTTATGGGCACGGAAGCGCATACCAGCCAGCGGCTGTACAACGGACATTCTCCTTCAAAGATAGCTGCGCTGTACAACCTTGGTGATGACGTTCTTTGGCTGTACGAATGTCGTTGGGGTGTCGAAGGTTACAAGGTTTTCGTAGGCCCGGAAGCGGAGGAGTGGAGGAAAACTATCTCTCTGTTTGAGGAGATCGAAACCCTGGCTGCTCCACTCTTGTGCGAGGAGTCTGCTGACGTAGACGCACTCCGGACTCAGGCAGAGAAGAACGAAACATTGCGGCTTAGGGTCGAAGACCTACGTACGAGACTATATCCGTTTGCTACCAACATGAGGTCTACGGAACTGTTTAAGAACGTAGAGGCCTTGGACGCAGAAACTAAGGCCACACATGAACGTGGTCGGGCTAGCGATATGGCGACACCCAGCCCAACAGGACGCTTAGCGGAACGCCCGCGTCTTCAGAACATTCCGGTGAGAAGCGAGTTTGCGCGGCAACTCCAAAAGGTATTTTCGACGCCTCTTACTGCCTCGGACGCGGACCACGAAACTGATGGTATCTTCGGGGGTTGGAACGTCCCCGGACAGAAAGTGAAATGAAATGACCGATCCTTCTGACTTTGCTGTGCTCAAGACTACACGCAAAACTATTCTTACCAAGACTCCTACACAACGTGACTACGTAGAAGCCATCCAGAACCACGGAATTGTCTTTGGAGTCGGTCCCGCGGGAACTGGTAAGACGTATTTGGCGATGGCGCTTGCGATTCGTGCGCTGGTTGAGAAGCAGGTCAAGCGAATCATTCTTACTAGGCCCGCGGTGGAGGCAGGAGAGAAGTTGGGCTTTCTGCCGGGCGACCTGTCCGAGAAGGTGAACCCCTATCTTCGGCCCCTCTTCGACGCTCTCTACGACATGGTAGACGACGAAAAGGCTTCCACGATGATTGAGCGCAAGGTGGTTGAGGTTGCCCCTCTGGCCTTCATGCGAGGCCGCACGCTCAACGACGCTTTCATCATTCTGGACGAGGCGCAAAACACCACCCCCGAACAGATGAAAATGCTTCTGACCCGCATGGGCTTCGGAAGCAAGATTGTCGTAACGGGCGACGTAACGCAGTCCGACCTACCGAAGTGGACACAGAGCGGACTTGCCGACGCTGTTCGGCTGCTAGAGGGCGTGGACGATATCGCCGTCGTTCGATTTGATGACAGCGATGTAGTTCGTCACCCACTAGTTGCCCGCGTGATTCGAGCGTATGAGGCAGACACCCTCAATCTGAACACTAGAACAGGTCGTCTGGATAGCTCCAAGCCCAACATCAGCAATTCTCCGCGTGGTGAGCCCGCTGTGTCTTCGGACAGCGAAGAAGATACTGAGAATAGTGCGGACGACGAAGAGTGAGAAACAGCTTCTATCTAACTTGTCTTGAAACCTGAAACAGTCTGAAAGGAAACTCATATGCCGCTCAAGATTGATCTAGTCGTGATCGACCCCCAACTGGACTTCGTTGACCCGAACGGAAGTTTGTTCGTTCCAGGAGCCGAGAAGGACATGGGGCGACTTGCCTCCATGGTTCACCGGCTCAAGGACAAGCTCAACGATATTCACATCACGCTGGACTCCCACCACAAGGTGGACATCAGCCATCCCATCTGGTGGAAGAACTCGGCAGGCAAGCATCCGAATCCGTTCACGGTCATCACCGCTTCTGAAGTGGCTGACGGCACGTGGACCACGACCACTCCCAGCACCTACAAGCGCTCCCTGGCCTACCTACGTGCCCTGGAGGCGGGCAAGCGCTATCCGCATGTGATCTGGCCCTACCACTGCCTCATTGGCAGCGGAGGCGCCGCGGTCCACCCAGGTCTCTTCTCTGCGGTTCAGGAGTGGGAGGATCGCTTTGCTACTGTGGACTTCGTGACTAAGGGTAGCAACGTGTTCACGGAGCACTTCTCTGCTGTCAGGGCGGAGGTCCCGGATCCCGAAGACCCCACTACTCAGGTCAACGCAAACTTCATTCAGACGCTTGAGGCTGCTGATGTCATTCTCGTGGCTGGTGAAGCCCGGTCGCACTGTCTTGCCAATACGGTCCGAGACATCGTCACCAACTTCAGTGACCCGAAGTACGTCGAAAAGATTCATCTGATTACGGATGCGTCCTCTGACGTTCCCTCGTTCGAGAAGTACGGTGAGGACTTCCTTCGTGATCTTGTGGCGAAGGGCATGAAGACCACGACGACCAAGGACTTTCTTGCATGACGGACGACGACTCCGACTTCGGAGAGGCCGATTGCTGCGGGTCTCAGGGCGATCCAAGAGACCCTAAGACTTTTTGGTGTTGCCTGCCTCCGGGGCACTCGGGCTCGCACATGACGCCAGGACTTGTGTCGATGGGCATGACGATAGCGGACTCTCCTGGGCTGTCTTCGACTACCGGCACGCTCGATCTGCTTACGCTTCGCCATAACCTGAATATGGTCCTATGGGGCCATAAGGGAACGGTGATAGACAACGACTCGACTCCTGCGTTATCCAAGGCGTTGGAGGAGTGCGTAATTCGAACGATGGAGAGTTACCGGCGATGACTGAAGTAATTCGTTGGGCTCGCAAGGCTGGCAAAACAACCTTTCTAATTCGTAAGGCTGCAAAGGAAGGCGGTTACATTGTTTGCCTTTCGCACCAAGAGTGTTGGCGGGTTGCGGAAGCAGCTAAGGATATGAACCTGAACATAGCATTTCCCATCACCTTCGATGACCTAATCGAGCGCAAGCTTCACGGTGGGAACTGCAGTCCGCTGCATATTGACGATGCAGACCTTTTGCTTAAGCACTTGTGCGATCGTGCCGGGACCGCACTTGGCACTACTACATTCACTGCCGACCTGGACCTGGACCCCTGGCGTCCATGAGAATCCGGATCAAGAAAAGGACAGATATGAGTGAAACTTCAAAAGGCAGCAGCGGGGGTGGCGGTGGCTGTGGTTGTTTGGGCTGCCTCGTATTTCTGTTTCTGATTTGGGCGTTGATCTTCGGCGTCACGATCGGAGGCCATCACTACGGAATCTCGTGCGACATGGAGCACGGAGTACTGGTAGCGGGTAATGCCCTATAGGACGGCGGAATACGTTCCGCCGCTTCCCGCACGTATTCCTGGCCACTGGAGAACGAGACTTCTAAGACGCTGGTTTCTCCTTATCAGGGGCTCTGTTCGTGAACGTTGCCTCGTCTGCGGAAAGAGCCGACTGGTAAAGAACATGACCACTTGGCCAACAGGAGGTCCCTCCCCCTCTGCGCGTCTGTGTCTCGATGGAGATTGTGTGCGGATGGGACGCCACATCAAATGGTCGTAAACTAGCTTTCAACATCTAACGTTTCAAATTTAGGAGAGAACAACATGCCGCTTCTTGGTACCGACGACTCGCTCGAAACCCACAATGTCAAGGGCTCCAACTTCGGATTCAGTGCTACTCGCATTGATACGCTGGGAGCTTCTGAATACACCCTCGTAGGAATTGCGGTGGACGCTTCCTCCTCTGTGTCTTCTTTCGAGAAGGAGATCAACGCCTGTCTCCAGGAGGTCGTAAAGGCCTGCCGTCATTCTCCCCGCGCTGACAATCTCATGCTCCGTCTCGTGTCGTTCGACTCGGACCTGAAGGAGATTCACGGATTCCGTCCACTCTCTGAGTGTAACATCGATGACTACGGGTCGGCGGTCAAGCCCATGGGAATGACGGCTCTCTACGATGCGACCAGCAATCTCACGCAGTCGGTTACGCAGTATGGCAAGAGCCTTTCTGCCAGTGATTTCGACGTCAACGCAATTCTGATTGTGATCACCGACGGTGAGGACAACCGCTCGTCCTTCACCCAGCACTCAGTGGCCCAGGCGTTCAAGGACGCTGTGCAGAGCGAATCGCTGGAGAGCGTAGTTTCCATCCTGGTTGGTGTGAACGTCACCGATCCGAAGATCGGCAACTACCTTCAGAGCTTCAAGAGTGAGGCGGGCTTCACTCAGTACGTTGAGTTGAAGGATGCCAACGCCAAGAGCCTAGCAAAGCTGGCAGATTTCGTTTCCCAGAGTATCAGCGCACAAAGTCAAGCGCTCGGCACAGGCGGACCTTCTAAGAGCCTGAGCTTCTGACATGGAAGATACCAAGGACACGGATAAGATCCGCGAACTAGAGGCGCAGTTACGTAGCGCGGAGCAGACAATCGCTGCCCTGCAGTCAGGACTTCTTGCTATCGCCGAGTACGCAGATTTATCTGTTTACGATGATGGAAGCATGGGAGCTAGATTGAGGCATCTCGCTACGAACGCCACCTCAATTTCAGACCCGGCTTTGCTGCAGGCCGAGGAGCGGGGACGTATGCAGGTTGCGCGAATGCTGAGGGACAGAGCAGAGTCCCTGGAGGAGACTTTCCTAGACACGCATCGCGCTGAAATAGCGTGGCTGTGTACAGCCGCAGACGCAATTGAATCCGGAAGAGGAGTCAGGAAATGAAAGGATGCATCACAGTTCAGGAATTCATGAAGCAGGAAGACTGGGGGTTCGGCTGCAATGCCAGTGTGGACCTAAAAGTCCTAGTTGCTGCCCTTACAAAATGTGGTGTTTCAAAGGTAGAAGTAGACGTTTCGTATCACCGTGACCCCACGTACTCGGATACGCTTTACGTAAAGCTCGGGAAGCGTATGCCGACTGCTGCGCTGTGTGCCATTGCCCGTCAGAAGCCCGATGAGTGCTCTGTGGACGACAAGGGCTGGGTTCGTCTTTGGTGGGACTGAACCCTGCCGATAGTAGGGAACATGGAAACCGAATCAAATACCACCCCAGGGATTCCCATGGACCAATGTGTCCGTGGGCGCCTCTATCGCTTTCGAGCCCGGAATTTCGAAATCGGTGTGTACGATGGCAAACAGGGTTTCATCGGAATTCGAACTAAATTCGGGAGCCGGTACCTGGCCACCGAATACCATTGGGACCAGGGTGCCCCCTTCGGAACTGTACGGGAGGTGGTAGACACTGGAGTCGATTGTCCACCTGTCATTGTGCTTAGCGAGAGTCTTGGAACAGAAGATTCTGTAACTGGACGGTCCGTACACTTCGATCGACCCGTTGTAGACGGCGGAGCAGGCTGGGTGTTTGACGACGATGATTCCCCTTGCCCTCCTGAGGCCCGTCCCGTCAATGTCTCAAATTCCGCCCTATTCTCTTTTCTGGACGGACTTGGGACATGACTTGGAATTACCGGGTACTGCGTCGGGTCTCCGCCTCTTCAGAGGCGTATTTTGCGATCCACGAAGTCTACTACAGAGAAGACGGCACGCCGCATTCCTGCTCCATGGATTCCATATCCGCTGTGGGTGCGAGCCAGGAAGAACTGGCGGCAGATTTTGCTCTCATGGCTAAGGCTCTTTCTCTGCCCCACATAGAATACTCCTATTTTGACAAATTGGAGGCTGAGGCTGCTGAGGAATGGGGGCCCGGCGATGTGAATGGTGTCTACAAAACTGTTTCTAAGGCTGAAAAGGAAGGATAGAACATGACTGAGATTGAGGACCCGCAGACGGTTTCTACGATGAAGACGCGCCACATTCGTGATCCGAAGAACGCGGACAGGGTGTTGACTCTCGTCACACGACTTGCAGGGAGCACTTTGGAGTACGCCTTCGCCCTGAATTCTCCTACACGAATGGTAAAGATGTTCGAGGACGACCGAGAGGTCTTGTTCCAGAAGACCACAGGAGATAGGTTCTCGCGAAAGGCTGGGCGGAAGATTGCGATGGGACGTCTGGACTGCCCACGAACCCGGCGGGCGGTGGTTCTAGACCTTGTCACGCAGCATCCGTATATTGCGGTCCTGACGGACCTGTCCGCGGACACGGACAACCACACAGCGGCGCGTATCGCTCACGCTGCGCTTGTCACGTTCCAGTCTCGGGCAAAGAAGAAGGCTGAAGACGCTGCTGCCGCGTGAAGATTCCACGGACACCTGGTAAGGTAGAAGGACTCCGCTGCGCCGAGGAAGGGTGCGCCGGGGTCCTTCAGCTTTGGTGGTCTGGAGTCCGTCACTATTACGGGTGCTCTAGGGCTCAGTGCCCCGGATCCCTACCCGCTAGTGCAGACGGATCTCCACGAGGAGCCCCCAGAACCAAGAGGCTCCAGCGTGCTCGCACTGCGGCTCACTTTGCCTTTGACGCGTTGTGGAAGAAGGGGCGGGGCTCCCGCTCAGATGCCTACGCATGGCTACAGCAAGCAATGGGTATGTCTGAGGACGAGGCTCACATGTCCCAGATGACTGAAGAACAATGTGAACGGGTGATAGCTCTAGTCGTTTCGCACGGACCTTCGTGGAGAAAGTGAACATGATACCCAGAGAATTTCACGAGTACGTTGCATCAAAAATGCTTGAGGCTTTTGACGCGGTTATTGAGCTTCGGCAAATTGCTGTGCCTGGCGCCAGAAGTTCTTTCGTCAAACACGCTAAGGAGCGTTCTGCTCAGGTGGCACAAGTTTTTGCCGGTGAATTGGACGAGGTGAACCCCGACGTTATTCCTCTCTACCTGACGTGTCCCAAGTGCAATGTGCGTCACATTGATGAAGGAGAGTTCGCTACAAAGCGTCACCACACTCATTCGTGTCAAAGTTGTGGACTAACATGGAGACCTGCCGTTGTGCCTACAGTAGGAGTGGCACATCTTCCTGGTTTCCGCTCCTCTAGCTCCCCAGCCCTCGCTACGTTGTCCGATCGCGAGCGGGAAATCCGCAACGCCGCTGAAATGGCAGGTGATCAGGATGACGGCCCGTACGAAACTAAATCCCAGTTGCTCAACGATCGTCGCGATCTCCTTGCTCTTCTAAATGTAGAGCGCGATAGAGCAATAGCTCATTCCACGCACGCGTGGCAGCGACGAGCGGAGGAGGCCGAGGCCGCCTGCGCCGAAGCCATCCGCCGCCACGACGATCACACGCGGATGCTCTGCGACGCGCACATGGCTGCGATCGAGGCAGTGCGACGGGAGCGCGACGCTGCGAGGGCGGAGCGAGATCACTGTGACGCGGAGGGGCATCGTGTCGAGCGCGAGCGCGACGAGGCGCGGGCGCAACTGGCGGCGCTGGTGGCGGCTGTGAACGAGCGCGACGAGGCCGACGAAATGTGGGAGGAGCGATCGATCAACATCGGGCACGAGATTGAGTACGAGATGGCCGGGGCGCGAATGGAGGCAGCCGTCGTGGCTCTCGTCCGCGCCCTCGCCGCCACGCCCGCCGCACTCGCTGGCCAGGTCAGAGCGCGCGTGCTGCGGGAGGCTGCGGACATGATCGAAGCTGAGTGGAGCGAAAGACTCCCGCTGCATACGTTTCTGAGGTGGCTCCGCGCTCACGCTGACGAAGCGGAGAAGACGCGATGACCCTAAAGTTCCCACGGTGTCTACATGCACAGTGACAGTTACTTTGCCTGCGGCTCTAGCCACAATGTCTGTCAAGATTACGCACTTAGTGGCAGGGCGCCCCGCACCGGAAAGGCGTATGCCTTGGTGTCGGATGGGTGTTCCGGGAGTCCGGACACAGATTTTGGATCTCGCTTTCTTTGCAGAGCGGCTTCATTACTCGTGGACTACGTGGAAGACCTATCTCTTGTCAGCGTGGCACGCACCGCCTCGAACATGATGAAAGAGGTGGCGCTTTCATCAATGGCGCTGGACGCCACACTGCTCTGCGCGGTTGAGACCGACAAAGGTATTTGGGTTGCCGTAGCTGGTGACGGGATGGTAGTAGCCCGACACAAGGGCCAGTCCTACTACGACACGCACCTGATTGACTTCTATCACGGGTATCCTGCGTACCTGAGCTACGCCCTGGAGTCTGACAGGCTCAAGCCCTATCTGACTCACACAGAAGGCGGTTCCGCTTCCGTAAAGGTCACCTTGGGCGAGGATGACTCTGCTACGACTTCGACTCACCAGTTCTTTTCTGCGAGCGGGGAGTTTCAGGCGTACACTTGCTTCTTCCCTCGGGACAAGTATGATTTGGTTCTGCTTCTTTCTGACGGAGTGGTTTCTTTCCAGTCCAACGGAACGAATGCAACCTCAAAACACCGAATTTCAGTTCCGCCTAAAGCTGTTTTGGACGAACTCGTAGATTTCAAGAACATGAACGGGGAGTTTGTTGTTCGTCGTGTAAAGCGCTTCTTGCAGAAGACCTGCGTGGAAAACAACTGGACTCACTACGATGATTTCTCTGTGGCAGCCCTGTCCACAGGCTGAACCCTGCCGATAGTAGGTGGGAGAAGGGCAACAATATGGCCCACCTGCCAAACTACAAAAAGCTTCTTCGAATCATCGAGCACCACGAGAAGCAGCATCCGAATACGTCTCTTCCCCTGGGGCTTTTCACTCCGGATGAGGCTCTTCGGATACGCCAGTTGATCGCAGAGAGTCTCGTGGTGTTCTTCTCCCGACTACATGGAGTTGATCATGTCCAAGGAACGCAAGCAATTCCAGACACTCCGGGAACTCGCCCTCGACCTGGAGGCAGCCGACGCCGTTCAGGCACTTCTCAATGAGATTTGGGCTTGGTATGGACCCTATGGTCCAGAGACTGATTTGCCACGAGAATTCCTGCACTCCACAAACGCACAGAAGCTTATTCGGCATCTCCAGATGCCCGACGAGCTTAGGCATAAGCTTCAAACACACTTCAAGTTTGACGACAGCGAATAAACCAAAGGAGACATAGTAGTGAAACACTACTGGTGTGAAGACATCAAAACCGGAAGATTGATATGCTGGTACTGCCAAATGCGCCCCTGTTGGCCTGGAGCCCGCGAACAGTGCGAATTCAAGTACCGCGATAAGGAGAGGGAGCCTCCCCCACGAATTTCATGGGAGGAGTTGGAGAATGACGCGAAGCGTGTTTCCGACCTTCTCCATTCTGAGCCCTTGTACTCCATTTGGCACGGGGAATACGGAAGAGACGGACAACGAAAGCACGGTATTGGAGGTGGTTGATGAACGGACGTGCAAAGCATACTAAAATAACTCTTCGTCTACGGGCTGACGGAGCATTCTGGACCTGCGCTGCAATGGTCGATGACCATACTTTCGTGGCCCAGAATTTCACAACTGGGGTCGGAGCTAAGGTCTCAGCCCTGGGGCTCGTTGCCGCCTACTTTGCGGGGGAAGTCCAAGAAAAACTCAACAAGGTGAATCAGACATGAGTAACGAAGTCTTTGGACGTGGAACCCGAGTGCGTGTCACTGACTTGGCGCAGGCGCGGAGTGAATTTTACACCGGACCAGAGTGTGGGAGTTGGATTTGTGACTTTTCCTCCGACGGCCTTGCTGCTGCTCTAGACTGGCCCGCACGCAGGGGCCCTGGCCGCGGAGAGGTTGGCTGGGTCCGTCTTGCGCTCTTGGACGCCCTTCCCGAAGAAGACCTGACTACCTGGTCTACGACACGGCTGTTAGAGAACTTTGTGCACGATGCGTCAAGGCCCGGCGGGGCTGAGGCTTATCGCGCTCAGGTGCGTACGGCGGAAGCCGAGAACAGGCCCTGCCGAAATCAAATAGCTGCCCGTTTCGTGGCGGTGTCTGCCGAGATCAATCGTAGAATTCCGCCAGGTACCCAGTGAAGAACTGTCCATTTTGTGGCACGAACTCGAACCTTCAACGAGGATTGCTCCGGATCGTGTGCCTAAACTGTGGCGCCTCTGGTCCCGTGGGACCGGAAGCCGAGCGTCTTTGGGACGACCGAAAGTATCCTATGCGCTTGCGTCTGCTTTCTGGTGGTGTTCCCGTTCGACTACCGAAGGCACTTAATGTTCCTGCAACATGGCAGGTGCCAGAACCCCCTTTTGAGGAGGAGTCATGAAGGTGTACGAAAAGGGAGGGAACCGCATTTGGACTCTGTCTAACTCCACCTTTCTGGCTGGGGGTGGGGAGGGTAACGTACACGTTGTCGGAGACACCGCTCTAAAGATCTACCTAGACCCTGGAAAGATGATTGCGGAAGGTAAGATTTCGGACTTGGCGTCTATCTCTGACCCTAACGTAATTCGTCCTCGTGACGTCATTTGTAATGAAAAGGGCAAGGCAATCGGTTACACGATGCGCTATGTCCCTAACACTCTCACTTTGTGTCAGCTGTTCCCCCGCTCTTTCCGTGAGCGGGAAGGGTTGGACCACCAGAAAATTCTCGACCTGGTTCGCACCATGCAGCAGAATGTCCAGAACATTCATCGTGCTGGTGTGCTCGTCGTAGACCTGAACGAAATGAATACTCTAGTCAGTCAGGACTTCACTCAGGCGTTCTGGATCGACGTGGACAGCTATCAGACCAGGCATTTTCCCGCAACAGCAATTATGCCCTCTGTCTCAGACCCTTTGGTGAAGCACGGCGCGTTCACGGAAATGAGCGACTGGTTCAGCTTTGGCATAATCGCCTTCCAGCTGTTCATTGGCATCCATCCGTATAAGGGCAAGCACCCAGCTATCAAGGGCATGGAGGACCGTATGGCGGCGGGGGTGTCGATCTTTGACCCCCAAGTGTCCGTGCCCAAGGTTTGCTACTCTTTGGACGTAATCCCAGCCGTATATCGAGACTGGTTCCGTGCGGTCTTTCAGGACAAAAAGAGGGTGCCTCCCCCTTCCGACCTCCACGCAGTGGCCCAAATTCTTCAACCCCTGTTTCGTACTATGGCTTCGACAGGGCACCTTACCGTGCAGGAGATTCGTAGATTTGAATCTACAATTCGTAGCTTTTTCTACTCTGGAAATGCCGGTGCAGAAGTTGTCCAGACCGATACCGGAGTCTGGCTAGGCTCTAGCCCCGTAAAGGCCCCAATTTCACAGTCAGTCCAGGTAGGGTACACGGCGGTCGGAGGTCATGCCATTTTGGCCCAACTGTCTACAAACCAGATAATTCTTACAACCGCAGGTACAGGGGAGAACATACCGTTTGTTTCCTACGCAGACGAGGTGTCTAGCTACGAAGGGCGCGTTTACGTTCGGAGCCATGACCAAATCCTAGAGGTGCTGTTCACCGAGACACAGCACCCCGACGGGCGTCCGAAAATAATCGCCGCCCCCAGGGTCGTGTGCTCGGTCATGGAGCGAGCTAGCCACCTATTTCAGGGCGGAGTTATTCAGAACATGCTGGGTTCTGTTTACGTTTCCTTGTTTCCAAGAACGAAAGCCAGCTACCAGATTCGGCTACCGGAATTGGATGGATTAAAGGTGGTCGAGTCGCGTTTCGATTCCGGCGTGCTAATGGTAACGGCGGCTAAGAAGGGTGTCTACACGCGCTTTATCTTCCGGTTTGCAGATGATTACCTGTCGTACGACATGAGAAAAGTGGAAGACATTACTCCTGCTGGATTGAATTTCGTAACCCTGGATTCGGGGGTCTGCGTGTGCCTTACAGAAGACGACCGTCTGGAGCTTTTTAGCGCCAAGAAGGGCTCCGCTCAAATCAAGGTGGTAGACGATAAGATGCTCGGAGGTGACATGCTTTTGGTGAAGAGAGGCGGCCGTCTGGGCTTTGTTCGTGGGCACACCCTGTATGAAATGAGGATGCAGTGAGTACGGATTTGAGGTTCTGGACTCCAACGCCCGGGGAAGCCGTTTTCGTGCGAATTTTGTCGGAACCTTGGACGCCTTTTACCCCGTCTTACTACGAGGAAACTCCAGGACTTCATTATTCACATCTCCCCAAATCCGTTTGCGTTATCTGCCATCATATCGCAGATAGAAAGTATGCGGAGCTACAGGAAAGCCAGTGGGCCGATGATGGCGGCCGATGAAGGAAGCGAAGAACGTCGTATGGCACGAGCCATACTCTGTGAAGGCGCCCGAAACGCTCATAAGGAAGGCTGTTCTTTCGACGGATGGCAAGAGCGAGAAGACCCTGTACTTATCGACGCAGTGTCGGAACGAGACTTGGATGCAATCTTCAACCTCATCTGGAAGAAACCCCGACGATGAAGCACGCTGACGATACCAAGGCGGCTAACCGTCTTGTTCTATTCACCTCCAAGGATGAATACGACTCTCTTTGTAGAGAGGCTCAGACGTCAAACTTAGACGTGTTCATATTGGGGGCCGCTCAGAGATTAGAAATACCTTACCACCGGGTCACACCCGGTCAACGTAGTCTCATGAAAGTAGCGTTCATGCATGTCATGAATGCTTCGATGTCTTAGGAGGTTCTATGCGTCACGTATCAGTCAACATCGGTTTCATCACCAATTCCAGCTCCTGCATCTACCATTTTCCCAAAGAAATTCTGGATGACGTACAGGTCCAGGCTTTCATCAAAGCCCACGAGATGCAGAACGGATACGTAGGTTCTGACTTGTGGCATCGCGCTCTCTGCTCCTCTTTCTTGGTGACGACAGACCAAAAGCAGCGCGCCAAGAACGAACTCAGTGCCGAAGAGTACGCCGAGGCTACTGCTGGGTCTCACGTAGATCCCGCTGACACTGGCGTGTATCTCATCTACGGAGATGAGTACAGCAGTGAGACTCACATTCTCTGTGGGATCCTGTGTGGCGCAGCTAAACGGCTCGGGCTCGGCGGTGGCTATGTCACTGATTTCAACTGATGTCTGAACTTCAAGTCTCGGTAGAATACCAGTATCTGCCAGTCGTAGACAGTAAACCGGGCTACGGTGTGTCCCAGCAGAACTCTGGATATGTAGTCAGGCTAAGCCACTTGATCCCCAGGAGCGTAGGGCCTTTGCTGGAAGCAGCTTTGCGCCAAGCTCTGCGTGCTGGCGACGTGGCGGCTGACAGCGCTGCACAACTAGTGTGGGCGTTGACCCGAGATTTTCTTTCCTCGCAGGTAATTGCAGGGAATCTTAGATGGGATCGGGTGGCTGAAGAGTGGCGCTGGTTTGGCCCCCTAACAGCTCCAGGGGTCAGCGATACCGCCGCATTTGCAGCACTCGCAGAATCTAGTCGCTCGGACCTCAAGCAATGGTGGTCTTTAGCGTTGACGGACGAAACAAGGAGCGAGAAATGACACAACACAGGTACATCGTAGCAATTGATGCGGACATGGAAGAAGACCTGGGCGTGCAGGAGTGGATCGTCAATTGGGCTCTTCGTCGGGACGGCGGCGAAACAATTGCCACAGGAACGGTCACTGGAAATTACGAAGAGGAAGTAATCAGAGAGGCCCTTCTTGAGGCCTCAGAAGCTTTCCACACCTGAACCCTGCCGATAGTAAAGAACCAGACCCAGAACGAGGAGTCGAGATGGATGACGAGAAGCGAGTCCGTGAGGCTATTGAGGCAATTGCTTTGAACCCCAGCGGCGTAGGACTAACTCACGCGAAGATTCTTCGTGATGAGATCATTCGCCTGCGTAGCAGGATAGCGGCGTTGGTACGGGTAACAGCTTCGGCGCAGTGTGGACAACACATCCCAGGCCACAACTCAGGCACATGCACGCTTCCAGCGGGACATCAAGGTTACTGCGAGGAGGTATGAAGTCAGAACCAAGCCGGGTTTTCGTCTACAGGAATCTGCATAAGAAGTGCTACTCAGTCCGTGACGAGACGAGCAGGAGGGTTGCGTTTCTCGGGGATTCCGTTCTCATTGAGAACGCAACTCTCGTAGTTGGTAAGAAGGGCCGTGAACGAGTTCTTCGGGAGCGGCGAAAGAACGTTCACGCAGGTATTCGTGGTAACCTTCGGTTGCACGGTGCTACAGCGTTCGATTTGTTTGCCGGTTCCAGCGGCTGGGTCCAAATCTACTACAATCCGTATACGACCGAGACCTTCGTTGTAAAGGAGTCGGGGGCCCCCTTGCTTCGTGCGGCCTGTGTTTTTCTGGGCACGGACGGAGCTTTTGCTTTATTGGAGGCATGACGTGGATATCAATTCAGTTTTCGACGCACTGTTCAAATCCTTCCCCAAAGCACGTGAGGGCAAGACATTGGGTAAGCGGCCCAAGGCTGCCCTGAACTGGCGAATGAGGGACAAGAGCGAGTACATGGCTGCAGGGGCTCGCGGCGGTCAGATGCGGGTCAAGTACAACGCGGTGAGCAACAAGATCACAATCGGATATACATGATGCTTTTTGTTACAGCCATCGAAGTCGGACAACGATTTCGGCATCTGCCATCTGGTGTGGTTGGCGTGGTTGACTACGTTGGAGGCGGTAATAAACACGCCCACGTGGCGTGGCCCGAAATAGTAGAGATTGGATGGTGGCTCCGACCTTCAGACGTGCGCGCGTATATTGCGCGAGGCATGTTGATTCGAGTAGAGATGCCGTCATGATCAAGGTCCACGTTCAAATCACCTGTGACCATTATAGTCATTCAGAGCCCGTAACAACTAACTTCCTGACGGACCTTACGGCCGAAGTCGTAGACGAAGGAACCGACTATGACGGGAATCGCCGTGACCCTTCAGTCAAGTTGAACTTTGAGGGCTTACCTCCAGGATGGGAACACCGGAGGAGTGGAGGCTACGGATATGGCTGGACAACCGAACACGCGTGTCCCGCCTGCATAGAGGCGGAAAAGCAAGCAAACCTTCTTCCCAAAGGCAAACCCAGCGGGCGAAAGCGCAAGACGTGAATATCGGAGGGACCGACTTGGTTCTTGACGGGAACATTCGGGCGGACGCCCCAGAGTTCGTTCGGAAGATTATCGAGAGGACCTGGCCTGCGGCTCGTGTATGGGACGCAAACATACCCATGACAGACGCCTCTGGATTTGCTATCCAGGACAAAAGTTTGTGGAAGTTTGGGTGCGAGTTGTTCGTGACTCCAGGGGAGAAGCTCAACGACGAATCACCTGGCCCCTACCTACACGTATTTCTTAGCAAAGAGCAGGTAACCATTGTTGTTGACCCCTCTTCGCTCACGCTAGGAGAGCGAATCCTTCGGGCACTGCGCGGCCGGAAAACGATCGCGAAGCACGCAATGCTTATCCCTCCGGACGGCTACGACGGGCTGTCGACTCAGGTCGAATTCGTGCTGGGCTCGTACCTTGACCAGTTGGTGTGCACCGCGTGGTGGGCATGGCCAACGAAGAAGTTGCTGCCCAAGAATCGCGCCCCTGCTGTAGCGGCGATCATTGAGAGTGCTAAATCGCAGTACGATGTGCACGCAAACTGCGATCACGAAAAAGAAGCTGACCGGCTGATTTCGATGCTGCCGGATGAATTGGTAGCGGCGCTGAGACGAAGACTGACGCCAGCGTGAAGAAGGTGGCAGATGGCCAAGATCCTCCGGGTTGATGCGAACGACGACGGCACCCACAACTTGCTCCTGGAGCACGATGATGGTGCGTGCTGGTATTACCGGAAGTGCGTTGTGACGAACGTCGAGTTCGACATGAGCCTGGCCACGGACAGCCACGTGATGATGGTGGAGAAGCTTGAGATCCTTCCTTTCAAGGAGTGCGACTAGATGAAATTAGATCTCACGGATTTGGACGCCATCGATGCGAATGCCTGCGACGACCACGGAGCGTATGACGAGCAGGGCGAACTGCTTTGCGCTCTGACTGCTGAGCTTCGTCGTACCCGCACCTCTTTGGCTAAGATTCGACAGCGTGAGGAGCAGGGTCTTATTTCGGCCGTGAACTACAGCCACGCTTGCCGCTCTCTGGTCAGTCTGCATGAGGTACTGGGAGAGGCGCTAGAGGGCTGGGAGGACCAGCAGGCGATGCCGGACCCTGGGTCCATTGCTGTTGTTCGTGCAAAGGGCGAACAGATTATGGCCTCCGTAATTCCGGTAGAAGAGCGCCATGCGTATGTCAAAAAGCAGCAGGCACACAGTACCCTCCGCTCACTTCTGGCTACCGCACACCTAGAACCCGGCAGGCCCCCAAGTCAGACGGTAGACCCCGAAGCATTGTCTACTGTGTGGCGAGCACTTCCAGACCTCCTGGATGAGCTAGACCAGATCGCAAATCTGGACTCCGAATTCCATGGAGGGGCTAAGCACCATATCGAGGCACTGCACCAGTGGCAGCGAGACGCTCTGGTACGGGAGCACGAGTTGGTAAACAATTTGTCTGAGGCACAGTCGCGTGCGGACACGGCTGAGGCGGCCCTTCTGGGGCTAAAAGATGCCCTTGATACGGTGGCTACGTGTGACTGCGAGGATGACTGGCGGGGTCAGTCTCGTCGCACAGCGGCGATGCGCAACCAGGGCCGTCATCTTTCCGATTGCGCTTGCTCCATTGCCGACGCCGCCTTCGCTGCTTTGCCCAAAGACCTGGCGGAAAAGGTTCGGATCGGGATCCTCAAGGAATTGACGGAAGAGTGGCAGGACCACGCCGCAGTATCTTCTTCGGAGTGGGTAGGGCTAGTAACCAGATGGCTTCAGACTCTTGCACTTCCCTCTTCAATTTTGCTTTCCTCTCCTCCCCGTAGTTTGGCTAAAACAGAGGTGACTTCGTGACCAGTGATTCGCTCGGCGATCGTATGAAGGGCTACGAGTCTGTTTGGGCAACGCAGTTGCCTGGGCGTATGCCTGTTATCCTCAGACTCGACGGAAAAGCATTTCACTCCTACACCCGAGACCTATCTAGACCCTGGTGTCCTGAGCTGTCAGAGGTAATGGACATTACGGCCCAGAAGCTGTGCCAGGAGATCCAGGGGGCGCAGATTGCCTACGTCCAGAGTGACGAGATTTCTATCTTGGTCCATGGGTACAAGACCTTCGAGTCTCAGCCGTGGTTCGACGGAAAGATCCAGAAGATGGTGTCAGTCAGTGCCGCCATTGCTAGCGCGACGTTCACCTCCGAGTCATGGCGTCTTCGCGACCCTGGAGACTCTGTACCCAACAAGGCGTCGTTGACTCGCCCCGCTTACTTCGATAGCCGTGTCTACGTGCTTCCGGAGAGCGAAGTCTGCAACGCTTTCTTGTGGCGGCAGCAGGATGCCACCAGGAACAGCATTCAGATGTTGGCTAGGTCACTCTACTCGCACAAAGAGCTTGACCATAAGAACACAGCCCAACTCCAAGAACTGTGTTTTCAGAAGGGTCAGAACTGGAACGATATTCCTACGCGGCACAAGCGAGGCCGATGCATCGTGAAGGAAACGTACACGGTCGCTGACGAAAACGTAACTCGAACGCGATGGGCTGTGGATAACGAGATCCCGGTGTTCAGCCAGGATCGCGACTACCTAAACCGTCTTTTGGCGTTGGAGGAGGGGTGATATGGCCGCGCCCCGAACAAGCCTGGTTGAAGACCTGTCGAACCCTCTAGAGGTGGTTCGTAAGGATCTCGTAAGTCTTGTAGACACTCTCACACGAATTCGTCGTCTTGTGAAGCATCCTGGACGCGGCGCAGCGTTGCCCGAGGCGTCCAGAAATGAGGGAAAGCCCATCGAAGAGTTCATTAAAGAGAGCGCAGATATGATGGTGTCGCGAGAGGAGTTTGAGGAGCACGTCTCAAATCTCTTGGCTCGACTACATGAGTGTCGCGCACATGCAGCGTTGGCGAACAAATCGTTAGCCCGTGTCATCGAACTTGGACAACCCTTAGCGCACAGCGGAAGTCTATCCTAATGCGAAGCAGTTCCAGCTTTCCAGCCAGCAAGAATCTCGATCGCGTCCAGGACGCATTTGATAGGCTGATAAGGGAACGAGAAGAATTGCGAAGGAAGCTAGCGCAATGAACTACAAGCCGAGTCCAGACACCGTCTTCGTGCAAACGGTGCAAGACCTGCAAAATCCACCGGCAAAGTCCCCTTGGGTCGAGCGCATCTACGATGATATCGAGCTTCATGCGAGGATGCGCTCTATCAACGAAGCTTGTGTAGAATACGAAGTCCGGCCTCTCATGTTCTGGGATGACGGTGAGGGGTCTCCGCTTAAGTTTGAAGCGCGAGGAGACGGGGCGGTAGGCCCCACACACGACATCGACAAGGCGGAAGTATTGATTACTGGGAGCATCCGATTTGACGGGTGTTCCCACAACTATTTCCAGGACTACATCCATGGATGTGGTCGTGACGAGCTTGTTCGCCTGGGCGCTCTCTACACACTTCTCTTTGATTGGGCGATTGAGTTCATGCCCGAGAACGAAGAGTTTCTCAAGTGAAATTCCCTAACCTAAACATCGTTGATGAGTGCACCGCTAGAACGATGTACACCAACTTGCACAATGCAGGTGTATGGCATCTCTATTTTCCGCCCCAGGCACCACAGAGTTTCTCCCGCACACCCATGTTCTTTGAGCCGAGCTACGTTACAGTCCCTGCAAGGGTCAACTATCAAATTCAGTCCAAAACATGAGTGCGTGGGAAGCTTGGTACGATCGAGAAGCCGATGACGTAGGAGTCGAAGCACTTCTTTGGATAGATGATAGGTCTCCTGACCGAGTGACGGAGATAGAGTCTCTCCTCACGCAAATTGACTCCACCCGGCTTAGTGTGGGAACTGCCTTGGACATTCTCAACGCGACTTGGTGCCTAAAGGAATTTCTACCTTCACGACCTCGCTTTGTAGATGCAGTACACGCGATTATGGTGGAACGTCTTGGAATTGATCGTGCGGACCACTTGATCCGAGCCCGGCGATAAACATAGGCTAGCCGCAAAGACGGTTTGAACCCTGCCGATAGTAGTGGGTATGAAAATGAACTACCGAATCTACGTAGTAGACCATGGTTTCGTTACGGCAGACCGGCAATTCAGTAAAGAGTCAGAAGATGCCAAGAATTTCACGTTGTACAAAGACGCCGTGAAGTTCTGGGCTCAATTCGCACCCTTACATTACCGTGAACCTGACGACGACACGATTGCCAACAACATCTTGTTCGTGAGAGCACAGTGATTGTCGTCAAGATCGAACTGTGGTCTGCGGTTACCGGCAAGTCCTCAGAGCTTGGTCGGATGTACATCGCAAACGATGGCACAGGCACTAGCAACAACTGCGATTACGACGCGGTAGTTTGCCGACGTGGATCCAAGGATGTCCCGCAGCCACTCGCCGCCGCAGGCCCTAAGCCAACTCGCAAGGCACGGGTAGAGAACTATCCACGTCTGTCCTACAACGTTTGGCGCCTAGTGCTTCGTGCGCTGCGCGCAGCCTTTCCTGAGGAGAAGTAATGAAGAAGTTAGATCTTCATATCGCGCAGTCGATTCGTAAATACCCGAGCCTCTATCGGGACGTGACCTACGAGAAGAGTCGCTTGAAGGTTCTCGACCAACTCTTCTTTGTCATCGGGAATGGGTACGAGTGGTCTCCGAAGGGGACGCTCGTAGAGGGGTTCCCAGAAAAGAAGCGACCTAAGGTCTCCCGGTCGCTCAAGTTTGATGACGACTACTGGACGAAGCCCCTCTTTGAGACTTCGTATCTAACGGATCCGGAGGGATTCACTCACGACGTTCACGCTCGGTACGCGTGGATTCCATATACGATCTGCGAGTATTCGGCGATCGTTACGATTCCCGACAACGTGGCTATCGACTGGCTGAAGGGAGCCGAAGAAGCCTACACGGCTCTGAAAACCTTCTGGGCTCAAGACAGAGAGACTCTCAACGTCCTCTTCAAGGGCCGTCGTGGGTGGACGGACGAGCAACGCGAGAAGCATCTCGACAGCGAGATCCTCTCCCAGAGGGAATGGATCGAGAGGATCGATGTGCAACTTCGAAAGCTCAGGGCGAAGGTATGAGCGAACGACCGGAAGAAAAAGAAGAAGACGTGCGTCTCATCGGGATGCCTAAAGTAAGAGACTGTTACGTGGACTTCGACGAAATTGAAGATGGCATGGTCTTGACGGAAGCTGAACTATTGTTCAAGCTTGACCTTTATGAAGGAC
>Ga0315288_10000389_pt1 | contig 55603 bp, 119 predicted proteins | sample YL17G11_20_MG_FD_203454 | JGI IMG/M metagenome (GOLD analysis project Ga0315288, IMG submission 203454) | Sediment microbial communities from Yellowstone Lake, YNP, Wyoming, USA - YL17G11_20 | ecosystem: Environmental > Aquatic > Freshwater > Lake > Sediment | place: USA: Wyoming | collected... | reverse complement strand
CAAAGTTCGTGTGGTGGGGGAACGACCCCAACGGCCTGACCCTCCAGGACGTGGCGGGCATGGCCGTGATCATCGCCTGGCTCTTTCTGCACGGCGTCTTGACGAAGATCACCGCCTCGCGCTGTCCCATCGACTCATCCTGGCTGGAGTTCTACAACGTCGCCACGTTCGTATTCGGGATCGTCCTGACCGCCGGCGCGATCCAGACCATCGGGAACGTGGGCGGGAAGCTGATCAACTGGTTCAAGGGGAACGGGGGCCAGAGTAGTGGCACCATATAATAAGGAATGGATCGTCATTCACCACACCGCCGGTCCCGCGACGCAGACGGTGGAACAGATCAGGGCCTATCACATGGCTCCGCCGCCCAAGGGACGCGGGTTCAAGGACATCGGCTACAACTTCCTCGTTCGTGCTGACGGGTCTGTGGGCACCGGGCGCCCCTTGCTGATGGACGGCGCCCACACCGACGGCAGGGCACCGGGTTCATCGCCCACTAGCCCCAGCCTCAACCGCTGTAGCATCGGCGTCTCCTGCATCGGGAACTTCGATACCACCCCCATGCCCCCGGCGCAGTTTGGCGGCCTTCTCGTGGTTGTCCTGGGCCTGATGAAGGAGCACGGTCTGACGCCCGACAGGATCCTCCTGCACCGCCAGCAGATCGGGGGAACGGCGACCGCATGTCCGGGCAAGTTCTTTCCCGAAGCCAACTTCAGAAAGGCCGTTGTAGAGGCGGTGAAGCCAGTAGGCGATACGCAGTGGGCCGAGATAGCCATCAAGTGGGCGCGTGACGTGGGCCTGATGAAAGGCGACCAGAACGGTCTCATTGATGCCGCTGCCAATCTGACCGTGGGTCAGGCGGCGGTCCTGTTTAAGAGACTCGTGGAGAACGTCCTTCCGCAGAACAAGTAAGGGGGTACGAGATGATGGATGATGTCCTGTTCCGGGTGATCGTCTCCGTTGTGGGCACCCTGGTTACGACCGTCCTCACTCTGCTGGGCCTGTATCTTCAACAGAAGATGGGCGGCGAGAAGCTTGGCAAGGCGTACTCGATAGCGGCGACCGCCGTTGAGTGCGTCGAGCAGTTCGTCGTGGACGCCCACGGCGAGGCGAAGATGCAGGCGGCGATCCGGTACATGAAGAATCTGGCGACCAGATACGGCCCGAAGCTGACCGACGACCAGTGGCGCATCCTTGGAGAGCAGGCGGTATTCGCCATGAACCAGGCCGTGGAGTACGTCTTGCCCTCCGCCCCTGTGGCCGATAACCCCCCGGCGTAGAGGCACCGCCCTGAACCGAAACGGCCTTGGCCCTACTCACTTAGCCTACAACCGGACAAACGCATCTAGGGCCGTCTACGGCCCGCACAAAAGCCCCTCGCCGCAAGGCGGGGGCTTTTGCTATTTTAGGGGGTGGATGCCTGGAAGGAGGATGTTCACGCCGCCAGCAACTAGTATCGCTTGACGCTGCCGGGAAAGTGTCCTAATATAAAGGCGTAGCCGCCGCCACGCCGCCCGTAATCGCAGCCATGCAGCAAGGCCCCCACGGGAGGCGAATACGGCGGCGGCTTTCCCCTTCACGCCCAGGGGTTCGCCCGGCGCACCTGGTCGCCAACCTCCTCATCGTACATGAATGTGTAGACCTCCGTGGTCGCGACCTTGGAGTGCCCCAGCACCTTCTGCACCGCCCGCAGACTGGCGCCGCCGATGATCATCCGCCGCGCCGCCGCATGTCTGAACTTATGCGGCGAAATCGGAGGCACCCCGTAATGCTTGGCGATGTTCACCAGGGCGTGACGAACGCAGTCCCTAGCCAGGGGGCCGCCCCTCCACCCCAAGAGCAGGTAGTCGGTGGGGGCACGGCCGTGCCGCAGGCCTCCCCGGGCAAGCCTCGGGCGAATATCCTCAAGGTAGACTCCGAGGAGGGCCACCAGTCGGTCTCCTAGGGGCACAATGCGGGTCTTCCTGCCCTTGCCCAGAACGCGCAGCGTTCGTTCCTCCAGACCGACATCGCCGACGCGAAGCTCACGAACCTCGCCCCGCCTGATGGCGCACCCCGCGAGTAGCCACTTGATGAGATAGTCGCGGCGCGCCCAGGGGGTTTCAGAGACGGGCGGCAGATGCAGGAACCGCTCCACGTCCGCGAAGCTGGGGATGCGGGGCAACTCCCCGTGCCGGGCCACGGCCCGGAAGTCGCGGGCCGGGTTATCCGCACGCAGGCCCTCCTTTTGCAGAAACTCGTAGTACCTCTTTATGCCGCTCACTATCGTGAGGCGCGTGCTGACGTTGCTGAACCGATCATACATGACCCCGATGTAGTGGCGCAATTGCCCCTTGTCCAGGTGGTCTATGTCGAGGTCGTCACCCGCCGCCGCCCGGTCAAGCTTGCTGATGCCGTAAAGATACGTCCTCAGAGAATCGGGCGCCACACCCCTTTCGGATCGTGCCCAATCCACGAACTCGGGCCTCATCCGGGCACCCCCTTCAAGGAACAGGATACCACGGTCGAGCTATAATGTCCAGGGAATTAGGCGGGGCGAGAAGGACTTGACAGGATGATGCTAGCGGGCTACGCTGAGGAGGCGGCATATAAGAGTATTAGTGGCTCGGAAGATTTTGGGTGCTGCCGTCTCTGCCCATCCCGCCTGCGCTTGGTCGTCTCCGCGCCGTGCTGCCTGAGGGGAGATGAAACCGGGGGGGCGAGGTCGCCGCCGTTGTCGGTGGCGTTGTTTGACTCCAGGGCGCGGACGGTCTTGATCAGATCGAGGACCAGACGCCTCCGCTCCTGGTCGGGGAAGAGCCGGGCCAGGGTCATTGCCAGCGCGGCCTCCGGGTCGCGCGCTTCCTCCTCGGCCATAATCACCCTGAGCATTTCGCCCGTACTCCACGACGGATTGACGGCCCCGCGTATAATGCGGCTCAACTGGCTCGCGTGCATCCCGAGTGCCTGGGCTAGCTCGCATTGGGTCATGCCCTTCCCGTCCAGCCATGCCTGCAAACGCCTGCCGAATTCCGCAATCGTCTCAACGGTCGGACCCTTCTCGATGTTCATGCCTTTCACACCTCCGCAGTTATCCGGTGTCTTCATTGTAGCATACTCATGACGGCGCAGCAAGATACGGGGGCCGAAAAGTCTTCGACGTAATGTGCCAAAAACCGCGCGCGGCAAGGGTCTGTTGCTACCCGTCGTGCGTTGTGGCGCAAACTGCGGGTTGATCTTTCCGTCTGCGCATGACCCATTCGTCCTCCTGCCTGAAAAGCTTGCTCGGGGGTATTGACTTTTCCGTTCATATGTGTTACGTTCAAGACAGATCAGCAATCTGGAAAGGGAGGCACCCCATGGAACGCCGGACTTGGTTCGCGGAACTACTGCGGCGCAAAAAGGCCACCATCAAGGGACTTGCCAGGGCGGCGGGGGTATCGAGATCCACGGTCAAGGTCATGGTCGAAGCCTCCGGCTTGCCGAATCTTCGGAACACCGCCAAGGTGGCGGCTGCCCTTTCAGTCAGACCGGGCTATCTGGCGCAGGGCTTGATCGTCCAGTACCAGCGCCGCGACGCAGCCTGACCCCTACCTTATATACGCGAGGTGACCGGACATGCCCCTGAGCTTCACCCCGGTTCTGGCGATAGTCCTGCTGCGCGCGGGGGCGGTCCTGTGCGCCGTCGCCCTCGTGGCGCTGACAGCCTACTGGCTGATCGTTCCGAAGAGGGGGGTGGTGTGAGTGCGCGTGAGTAAGGAGTTCACCGTCTCCGAGTCCTCAGCCATCCGGTGCTGGCACTTCCGCGAGGTGGAGGGATGTGAGGCCAACAGCACATCCAATCCGGTCAAGATCGGGGCCGTGGAACACCTGGACCCGCCCTTCGGACTATTTGCGCGAGAACCCCTCAGCGCCCGCAGGTTGGGCATGGCGCTGATGTTCTCTGGTTGTGGCCCGATCCTTGAGATCGGGGACTGCTGGGGTCAAGTGGTCGAGGACGAAGACCGGGGAGTCCTGTGCAGCGAATATCGCCGTTGCGTCGCCTTCGCCGACCTCGCGCAGATGACGGCGCTCCGGCGCTTTGTGTGCGCAGCCGCCTACGACGCCGGTCTGAGCGTTCGCGCCATGGCGGGCAGGGGGCGACTTGAGACGATGCTGGCGCTCTCCGACACCAGCAAGGTCATCGATGGCATGAATTCGAACGCGATTACCGACCTTGCGCGCGCGGAATCCGCACGGTACGAGGGCCATTTGGCTAGCGCCCGAAGACACGGTAGATTCGCTGACTATGCCGCCGCCTGGATGAGCCACCGCGCGATTTCCCTCCTCGTCCCGGTCTTGCCCTGGGAAGTCCTGCGCACAGCCCTGATTGACCTTCGCCATTCGTTTATCCACCCTTTTTACACCGAGCGCGACGCTGAGGCGCTGATCCTTCGAGAACTGGGGCTGGCCGATGAGGCGGTGTTCCGTGTGCTGGGCGAGGAAAGCCCATGACGATCCTCTGGCCCCACCTCCTGTTCCTTGCGCTGGCGCTACCGTTGATCGTCCTGACCGTGGGGGTGCCGGTGTATCTGGTGTCAAGACTGACGGCGAGGGGGCGTGCGTGAAAATGGACGGTCAGAGGCTGCGGATACCCACCCTGAAGGAGTTCAACAAGCCCCACCAGCGACCCGCCGGGGTTGCCTGCGACAAGTGCGGCGCGGAGATGGTTTTCGCCTTGCCCGATAGTCCGACGGGCGGCTACCCCGACCAACCCGACGTGATACCGGTTGCCTGTCCCGAGTGCGACTATCGCGGCACGAAGCGCCCAAATGGCGGGGTGGGGTTGGCCCCCTGGCGCGTTGATCTTGGAAGGGGTGACTGACATGGCGGAGGACAAGCGGCTGATATGCCCGATACGGGATGCTGCTGCCTGGGCGGGTGGGGGCGACGTGTTCTGCCTTGGCGACAAGTGCGCCCTGTGGCACGGAAACAAGAAAGGCGGGAGCTGCGCGTTCCTGTCCATAGCCCGGCTGACGGGCGTATCCTACGCCGAGTAACGGGAGGTGCCCCCATGAACCCCGAGAGTGAGTACAAGATGCCGAATCTGAGGCCGACCCTTTCGGAACACAACCGCCGCCAAAGAAGCGCGGGAGTCCTATGCGACAAATGCGGCGCGGAGATGGACTGGCAAGACCCCGGCCATATGCAGCCCAACAACGTCCCGGTGAAGTGTCCCGTCTGCGGCGCGACAGGGCTGAAACGAATCGGCTGGTAGGAGGTGCCCTTGATGGCGACCCCGATCTCCACAGAGGTTGGCGCGGTCCTGGATGAGGTCGGCAAGCGACTTGGCCCCATCGTGGACAAGGTGGGTGGCGTCCTCGGGCCAACGGCGCAGCATGTGTGGGCGATCCTTGTGCGGCAGCAGATCGTGGAGGCGTTCACGCTGCTTGCCTCCACCCTCCTCCTCATCGCCGTCTGGTCTGTGGGCCTACGGTTCGGTCTACGCTACCTGCGCAGGACGGACTGGAGCGAGGATGAGGGGGTAATTCCCGTGACGGTGTTTCTTGCGGGCGGCGCGGTACTCATAGTCGGTCTGCTCGTTTCCTGCGTCACCACGGGGGCGGGCCACTTCATCAATCCCGAGTACTACGCGCTTCAGACGATTTTGCGTGCCCTAACGGGCAAGTAAGCGGTAGGAGGTGCCCCTATGGTCGCCGTGGTTGGCAAGTCTCTTCGTGGCCGAGAGTACGTGGTCGCGCTTGTGACCATGGCGGCGCGGCCCGAGAATGCAGCGAGGAGGTAGAGACGTGGCTGAGCGCGAGAATCCCAAGCATGAAGTTGAGGTAATTGAGGGCCGGAACGTGGACCTGTACACCTTCGAGGCGCCGATGTGGCACGACGATTTCCACAAAGCTGAGGCGCTGGGCGTCGTCTTTGCCAAGTACTTCGACGATGGGCCGGACTACTGGGACGCCAGCATTTTGTACTGTCGCCCAGAAGATGTGGAAGCCGTGCAACGCTTCTTTGCCCAAGACTGAGAGCGCGAGGAGGTAGGAACGTGAAGCCGACTGACTTTTCGCGCACGTTGCTGTGGGCGGGCACGCTCAAGATCGACAAATTGGGCCGCGTTTACATCCCGGTCCGTGCGCGAGGCCCCTTGGGTCTGAAACCCGGTGATCAGGTGGACGTGTTCTACGACACCGCGAACAACGCCCTGATCATGCGTGCGGCGCGCTTGCGAGGCGTGGAGGAGGCGGCGTAGGGATGATGGAGCATGACGCCGTGTTCGGACTGGCACATCTCGCTGACTTTGACCCCGAGAAGGAGGAATCGGGCGTGCGAGTGATCATCGGGCGGCATTGGACCGAAGACGGTGTGCGCTGGACGGCGGAGGCAACGTCTGTACCCGCCTACAACGCGGCGGCGGAGACAGAGCAGGAGGCACGCAAGGCCTTGGCCGACAAGTACCGCGTCTACGCCGACGAGATCGACAACGCCCAGTAGTATTTCGCCTCACGGGGCGGCGTGGTGGGCACACGCTGAAAGCCTCAAGGCGCGACCGTCTTGGAACCGCTGGCAATATAGTCGGCGGCAAGAACAGGGAGGCCGATGGCGCCAAAGTTGGTTCAAATCCAGCCCCCGTGAGGACAAGTTTGGCGGGCGGGGCGACACAACGCCTGTGTGAATCGAACGCGGGAGAACCTGCTTAGTACTGAGGGCACAGCCCCTAAACGGGTAGGCAGGCCACAAGCTCGGTGATGCGAACCATCGGAGTACTGACGAGTAGCTTCCCATGGATGAGGACCCTACGGGGAGTCACGATGGCAAGCGGAGGATGGATACCGGGCAGGACGTAAAACGAGGCGTCGCTACACGCCTATCCCGCGCTGGGCCGGATAACCCGGCCCCCGCCCGCCAGCAGAGTTGGTGTCCAAGGGGCCGACATGGCGAGGATGCGCTAGCAAGGAGGTCTGACTCATGGCAACCTTCCACATCTACAGTACGACGCGCCTTGACTCGCTGTGCCTTGCCCACGCGCCCGGTGTCGTGTTCTACACTCCCAACGGCGGGACCCTGAACATCATCTGCGACGACCCGGCCCATGCGCGGTCACTCCTGATCGGGGCCATCCAGCAACTTGACGAGGAGATCCAGGAACACAGCGCCCCTTTGGCGGAGTAGCGGTTCCCAATCTGACATCGGGGAGGAAGGCCAAGATGACGCCCGACGAGTTTGCCAAGAAGATGTCGGAGACGTGTCGCCCCGGCGACCCCGAATGCGCACACCTGGACGCCGACGACTTGATGTGCGACCTCCTGGATTCGCTGGGTTACGGGGCTGGGGTCGTGACATTCCGCGCCTCGCACAAGTGGTACGCCTGACGGGGGGCCGTCCAATGAAGATCCTCGTTTCCACGAAGAACATGCCCCGTGATGAATGGCTTGCCTGGAGGCGCAAAGGTATTGGTGCTTCTGACGCCCCGATCCTATTCGGCGTTGACCCGTTTCATTCCGAGATGCACCTGTTCCTGGACAAGCTCAACCTCCTGCCGGAAGACGAACAGTCAGAGGCGGCCTACTGGGGCCAGCAACTTGAACCCGTGATCGCCAAGGAATTCGCCGCCAAGACGGGTTTCAGGATCCGCCGCAAGTGGGCGATATTGCAGCATTCAGAGTACCCATTCGTTCTCGCCAACCTCGATTACGTGGTCCTGGACGGCAACGATGGCAGGGCCGTCCTTGAGTGCAAGAGCACGTCGGAATACAGGAAGGCCGACTGGGACGACAGGATCCCCGACCGCGTGATGATCCAGATTCAGCACCAGATGGCCGTGACCGGGGCCGATAGAGCCTACGTTGCGGCCTTGATCGGCGGCAACAAGTTCTGGTTCACACGGGAACCCATCGCGCGCGACGACGAGGTGATCGCCAACATCCTCAAGCGCGAGGCCGGGTTCTGGGAACTGGTAGAATCGAAGACCCCGCCTTTGGCCGACGGCTCCGACGCCTGCTCTGACCTTCTGGCATCCCTCTACAACGATCCCAGCGACAACACCATCCCCCTTGGACCAAAAGCACTTGACCTCGTGGTTGCCCGCCAGGAGGCCAAGGAACGCCTAGGGACGGCGGAGATAGACGTTCGGTTAGCCGAAAACAGACTGAAGCAGATGTTGCGCTATAACGAAGTCGGGGTCATCGGCGAGTGGCGGGTCGCGTGGAAGGCCGTCACGCAACAAAGGAACGGCAAGGAGATCACGTTCCGCAGGTTTACTATCACCGCGAAAGGCGGGGACGACGAATGGACGACCTGAAACAGAGGGTGGCCGACAAGGCCATGCAGCCGGTCAAGGGCCAGAAGCCGATTCAGACGATTCGGGAGGCGCTCCAGAAGATGGAGCCTGAGTTCAGGCGCGCACTTCCCAGGCACCTGACCGCCGACCGGCTCATCCGCATTGCCCTGACCACGATCAGGGAGAACCCGGTCCTCCTGGACTGCGACGTGCAGAGCCTCATTGGGGGCGTGATGCAGGCCGCCCAGTTGGGTCTTGAGCCGGGCCTTCTGGGCCATTGCTACCTCGTTCCCTTCAACCGCCGGCGCAAGGACGCCCAGGGTCATGAGACGTGGAGCAAGGATGTCCAGTTCATCATCGGCTACCGTGGCTACATCAGCCTTGCGCAGAGGTCCGGCCAACTTCTGTCCATCTACGCGGAGGAGGCTCATAAGGAAGACTTCTTCCACTGGGAGTACGGCCTACATGAGGATCTGACCCATCGGCCCGCCGCCAAAGAGCGAGGCCCCGTCACCCACTTCTACGCCTACGCGATGTTCAAGGACGGCGGCCATGCGTTCAAAGTCATGTCCATCGAGGACATTGAGGACCGCAGGCAGCGTTCCAAGGCCAAGGATTCGGGGCCGTGGGTCACAGACTACAACGCCATGGCCCGGAAAACCGTGATCCGCGCACTTGTGCCGTTCCTACCTCTCTCCGCAGAGATCGTGCGCGGCATCCAGCAGGACGAGTCGATCAAGGCCAGTCTTGCGGATGTCGGTTCCGAGAAGCCTGACTTTGGCGATGATGCAATCAGCGTGCCCTACGAGGTACTGGGCGGCGACCTTGGGCCGACGGTGGCGGAACCTCTAGAGGCAGGCAAGTTGGTCTGATGCAGCCTTACCATTCCGGCTACATCTTCGCCCCCGAGTTCTTCCGTGATGATCTCGGGGAGATCGTGGGCGCGCAGGTGTCACCAAAAGAATGTCCCCTCCGGTGGGGCAACTGCACGGAATGCGGTGAGTGGCACCTGACGATGAACGCGGGCGACCTTATCGTCTGCGAGGGGGTGTGAGGACTGAAGAACTGGACCTTCATCGTATCCGCTCTCTTCGCCGCAATGATCGCGCTAGGCATCGTACTCGACCAATGGACCTGGGGCTAAAACCCCTGGTGGCGGGCGTGGGAATCGTCTCACGCCCTGCCACCAAATGAGGAGGGACGACCTGTGTTGCAACTTGACGGCCCGTGGAAGCGCAACGGCCATACCTTGAACCCCGACATCGTTTTCGGCTGTATCGTGGTGATCACGCTAGCCCTGGCCGTCTGGGGCATGTTCTGGAGGTGAGGAGACGTGGAAGAGGTTGTTCGCCCCGACCGCAACCTGTGCGCGGCGTTTCAGGCATCGGAAACAAAGGTAACGTTGCAACTGACGCCCCGGGAATTGTTGTTGATCAACGTAGCGGTCAATGCCTTCGCACTCTTCAAGCATGACCCCTGCTTGGCGGTTGCGTTGATGCGCCTGAATTCCACCAGCTTCGAGGAATGGATGAAGCTGGACAACCGTTGTACAGAGGTCATGAACGCAGCGGGGCGCGTGGTGTCTGACCATGAGGCGTGAGCTGGACCCGCTTGACTTCTACGGTGGACTACGGGCGCAATTCGCGGCGCGTCGGCGTAGGCGGATACAGGCCCGCATGAAGGTTCTCAGAACCATCGTGCTCCTTGGCCTCGTCGTGGTAGTTGAGGTGGCCATAAGCGTGATAGGCATGTTGGCGGCTGTCACACTCATCACCACCGGGGGGCGGGTGGGCTGGCTCCTGTGCCCACCAGTCGTAGTAGGAACCGCCTTCCTTGCGGTGAGGGTGAAAATCGCCCTCTGCGCAGCGTTCTTCCCACGGGAGGAGGCCGTTAAGCATGGAACTTGAGTTGCGACTGACCCGCGCTGAGGTGGAGGCGTTGAGGGCCATGGTAGGCGAAGACCGAGCCGCCCTTGAAGTGGGGCACCTCGCGCAGAACCTTCAGGAGGCGGAGGACGCGCTTGACGCTGAGGATCCATGTACCGCTGCTGGCTGTATCGCAGCCCACAACCTTCTTGTCCGCCGACTGCGCGCACAACTGAAGGAGGCGGCCCCGGCTGCCGCCACGGACAGCTTGAAGTAGCATGACCAGAGGAGGCGCGGAACATGCCCGGTGGATACAAGCAGGGTGGTCTGAGAGACAAGTACGTGGTCACGAAGGTGGACGGTTCCCCCGTTGACCCCGGCGCCAAGTACTTCGTTCTCCGGTACGACCTTGACGGCGACCCCTACGCGAGGAAGGCGCTGCGTCAGTATGCCGACTTTCTGTACCGCGTGAACCCGGAACTAGCCACCGACATCATCGCCGCATGTTATGCAGAGGACGTGAAGCGGGCCGAGAAGATGGCCGATGCGGGCGGCCTCGACGGCCTGAAGTAGGATAACCAGAGGGGGTTTGGGACATGCAGGTGTCCATCGACCTTGAGGAACGCGAACTGCTGCGCGAGTTCATCCGCGCCGCAGTCTACTTCGGCCACCGGGGTATTCCTTGGTTTCATTACGCCCCCGGCGGCGACATGACCCGGCACGCCTACCGCATTCTCCGCAAGCTCCGCAGCAAGTATGGGTGCAGGGGGGTTCGCGAATGAAGCGCGTCTTCGTCGTCTCCCCCTACGGGGGCGAAAAAGACAACCAGGACTTGGCGGCCCGCTTCTGCCACGCCGTCTTGGACGCACATTTGGTCGTCGGGGAGAAGGTGGCTATCTACGCCCCGCACCTGATCTATCCCTGGTTTCTCTCCGACAAGTCACGCGTGGAACGCAAGGTGGCCATGGCGATGGCGCGTTCGTTCATGGAGGTCTGCGATGAGGTGTACGTTCTGGAACTGCTAACCGGCATCCCAGCGCACCACAACACCATCCTGACCCCAGGAATGATTGACGACATCGAGTACGCGAAGAAGTTGGGCAAGCGCGTGGTGACGTTCCACAGGATCGAGGACGTGGAGGTGTAGGGCCGTGCTTAATGACCTCCTTGAGGAGATCGGCCATTGGCAACTTGTGATCCGACCCGCACCTGAAGAAACGAAGGCGCTACATCCCGACGCCCGGTATATTATCCACCTCACCCATTGGCCCAACTTCGGTGTCAGCCCCTCATGGTTTGGTTACGGCGCCACCATCGATGAGGCAATCGACATGGCGGCGGCCGACTTCTGTAAGGCCGTGGGCCGCAACCGCCTACTCTTCGAGGCCGCCGATGAGGATACGAAGGCGCGGGACGAGGGCCTAGCGGATAAGGGGGTTGGCAAGGATGAGTAGCGACCAACTGCGTGCGCCCGTGGCGCGGTTTGCCAAGGTCATGGAGGCAAGGCTGCGGGGGAACGACTGGAAGGGCGGGTGGGACCACCTCACCACCCTCGACCTGCTAGGCCGTCTCCTGTTCGAGATGGCGGAGTTGGTCGTGGAACTTCAGGCGGGAAACCATCTGGGCGCCCAACACGAAACCGCTGACGCCGCCAACTACCTCATGATGCTTCATGACCGGCTGGATCGGGCGGACATGGCTATCGAGGATGTCGGTCCCTCGCAAGCCGACATTGATCGCGAGTACGAGTGTCACCTGAAGCGGCAAGACGAGGAGGTTGCCGACGATGATGAGTGAGATCCTGTGCTTGCACCACCAACTTGAGGAGGCAATCGAGGATCTGGAGTGCAGGGAGAAGATCCTACGCGAGGCACTTGAGGACATCATAAACCTCCGCTCTGGCCCCGAGTACATCGCCTCCGAGGGCGCCATACTTGAAGGATCTTCCGACGACGAGTGGCAGGCATTGCTGGACGTACCGATAGACCGCGCCAAGAAGGCCCTTGAGGAGGCGGGGATGGTATGAAGCGTGACCCTGACGCTGACCTGAAGGTGTGCGAGGCGGCGACGCCGGGGCCGTGGTATGAGTTCTGCGAGGACGACAGGGATTGCAGCAATGTTGTGGGCGTTGCCACGGCGCCCAATCCTGACCCCACCGACCTTGACGACGCGGGCAAACTTGTCGCCGTGACGCTTGACAATGGGCTGGTCGCCTTTCCGGTTGCCGTAGGCGACGACAAGTGGCACGAGAACGCTGCCTTCATCGCCGCCGCCCGTGACGGCTGGGAGCCGTACATCAAGGTGTACCTGCGCCTCCTGCGGTTCATCGCAGACTTCGAACGCGACACGAAGGCCCTGCCTCTCGGCGAGGAGGACAGCCAAAAGGGTTCATCGGCCTACAACTGGCGGCGGGGGTTCATTGGGGAACTGAAGGCGGCCCTCGCGGAGGTGGACAAGCTGTGAGCGTGTATCTTATCCGCCTCGACGACGAGTTCCTGTACAAGTGCGGTGAGCCGATTCCCGGTGGCAGGCCATACAACCACCGCCGCGTCTACAAATGGCTGACCGAAGACGGCCCCCGGTCGCTTGCGCCCCACCAGCAACACGACAACCGGGACGGCACGCTTAACCGGGTTACTGTGCGTAACGATGTTCTCGCAATTCGCCGCGAGGGGAAGTTCATCGGCTACACCTGTCTGTTGTGCCGCGCCGAATCGTCCGACGAGTGGCTGACCCTGTACATGGGCGACCCACGCGACCACGGGTGGCTGTGTCCCGCACATGAAGCGGAGATACGGCAAGCGATGGAGGGGATGTAGGATGGGCAAGTCCCTTATCGAGTGGACCGACCGTGTATGGAACCCCACCACCGGCTGTAGCCCCGGGCTCCAATGTTACGAGCGTTGCTACGCCCGCCGGTTCGCCACGCGTCTTGCGGGGCGGTATGGGTATCCCCAGGACGATCCCTTCCGTGTCACGTTCCATCCCGACAGGCTGGAACTTCCTCTGAGATGGCGGCCCTGTCGCGTGTTTGTCGACAGCATGGGGGATCTGTTTCATGAGGACGTGTCAACCGACGTGCTAGACCGCGTATTTGCGGTCATGGCCCATGCGCCCCGTTTGACGTTTCAGATCCTGACGAAGCGTCCCGAGAACGCAATGGGGTACCTGAATAACACGGCTACTTTGTGGCGGATTTTCAGGGAATGCAGCGGCGTGAATCCCTGGAACTGGCCCCTTCGCAACGTCTGGCTTGGGGTGAGCGTCGAGAATCAGGAGGCGGCGGACATCCGCATTCCTCCGCTCCTCGAAACCCAGGCGGCGCTCAGGTTCGTTTCGTGTGAGGCGCTGTTGGGGCCGGTGGATCTGATACGGTATCTGACCTTCGAGGGCGAGCACGAACGCGCCGAAGACATGTTGGCCCGTTATGGCGCCAGCCAACCGGTCTCTTGGATCATTGCCGGCGGCGAGACAGGCCCCGGCGCCCGCCCCTGTCACCCCGACTGGCTGCGTCGTCTGCGCGACCAATGCATGGCGGCGGGGGTGCCCTACTGGATGAAAGGACACGGCGAGTGGCGGAAAGGCGATCAGGGTTGGGCCATGGAGAAGGGACTGAAGCATGTCCATCTCGGCGTTCGCGGCTTTGTCCTGGATTTCCGAGTCGCCGTCGAGCCGAGCGCCACAATGGTCCGCGTCGGTCGCAAGGCCGCCGGCGACCTGCTTGACGGCCGCCAATGGAAGGAGATGCCGCAACATGGCTAGGCCAGTCCAGTTCGCCAAGGGTCCAGTCCGTGGCTGGGTTCAATTCAACGCCTGTGGCTGGGGCGTGTCGTTCGCTTTCATGGTCATGCCGTTCTTCCTCGCGGCGCCGCGCCTTTGCTTCGACTTGCTCCTCATCCATTGGCGCGTCCACGGCCATGTCTGGGTCCAGGGGGAGGGTGAGTGACCATGGCCGAATCTGCGATATTCGACCCGCAGTACCTGAGTACCACGGCGGGACACGCGGTTTCCGAGTTATTTCAACATCTTTGGCGTGAGACGCGCCGCAGCGTTGAGGGCAACACGGTTGTAGTCACCCTGCCGTTTCTGGACCGCCACAACGACTACCTCCAGGTGTACCTGACGTACCGCAACACCGAGACGTGGAAGTGGCGCATTTCCGACGATGGTTACACCATCCATGAACTCGAACTCCAGAACCGCCAGCTATCACCGGAGTTTGCCCACATGCGCGACGGTTCCGAGTTGGCGCTGGAGTGTACCGAACGGGGTACTGGCCCCGCCTTCTGGCGGCTCCTGCGCGCGATGATGAGCGTCTGACGAGGGGGCATCAGAGGACGACATGAGCCGTAAACGGTACGTCTCAAACAAGATGTCCGTCAATAGTGGACTTGCGGCAATCGGACTGAGGGATGAACGGGCCGTGCTGATGTGGCCCTGGTTTCTTCTCGCCTTCGACGATTGGGCCAGGGCAAAATTCGATCCCGTATCATTGAAGTTGTCCCTGTTCCCCGCCCTGGATCATATCGCGGCGGCTGATATTGAAGCGGTGGTTGAACTGTACGCTGCCCATGGGCTGGTTCACTTATACCAGCTAGACGAACAGCGGTACATGGCTATTGACCCATCGAAGTGGTACGAATACCAGAACTACATCCCACAATCGAAGCGCACCACAGATGAATCAAGTTGCCCGCCGCCGGCCGATGCGCCCTGGATCCGCGCCACAGCAACATCGCTAAGATCGGGCAAAGTTAGCGAGAAATCGCTGAAAATCGCTCAAAAAGTTGCTTCCCCTTCCCCTTCTCCTTCTCCTTCTCCTTCTCCTTCACTTGCACCTACCGGAGGGGAAGAGAGTAATGTCGATCCTGTCGCCCTGATCATGCTCCACTACAACGCGACCTTCGCCGGGCCAGCGGGGCCGTTCAAGAAAGCACTTCGCCTCACTCCCGACCGGCGGGCGAAGATCCAGACGCGGCTGAAGACGTTCACGGTCGAAGAGCTCTGCCAAGCCGTTACGAACATTCGCGGTTCGCCTTGGCATTGCGGCGTGAACGGCGACGAGCGCGTATTTGGCACGCCCGAGTTCGTCTTCAGGAACGACGGCAAGACCGACGAGTGGCTGCACTACGAGGGGGTGGGTGCACGTGCAGGGGCCGCAGCGGCTGGGCGACATCCTGAAGACGACTTCTATTCCAGGGGCGAGTTCATCGCCGCCGACGGCACGCGCATGTCCGACGTGCGGGACAGAGATCAAGGCCCTGCAGATAACGCTACTGGGCGAACTCAAGTGGATCATCCCCGCGTGCCCAATGTGCCGCGACAGGGCGGAGGCGCAGGCCGAGAAGCGCCAGCGCCAGACGCATCAGACGACGCGGCGGGAACGTTACCTGGAACGGTGGCCGGACTGGGGGCTGCCCCTGGACCTACAGGAAAAGACGTTTCGCAACTTCGCCCTCCGTGACGGCTGCAAGGGCGCGTTCGAGGCGGCCAAATCCTATGCTTCAGGCTGGCCGCAGACGCAGGGCCTTCTGCTGTGGGGGCCGGTTGGCAACGGCAAGTCCCATCTGGCCGCCGCCATTCTCGGAGAGGTCGTGGGCAAGGGAGGTGTCGCCGTGTTCCTCAAGGTCCAGAAGTTGATGTTTGAGATCAACGCGAGCTATGGCGACCGCGCCAAGGAGAACGAGCTTGACATCCTGGATGCGATCCTGGCGATGGACCTGCCCGTTCTTGACGACCTGGGCGCGAAGCGGTGGTCTGAGGCCGATAGGGACAGGCTCTTCTACATCATCGACGAGAGGACGGCAAACCATCAACCGCTGCTGGCGACGACGAACCTGACCCCCAATGAACTGAGGGGGTACATCAAAGACAGGGCCTTCGACCGGCTGATGGACAGGTGTGCGTTCGTGGAGAACGGCGGCAAAAGCTATCGAGGGAGGGGGCATTCGGCGTGATCCTCTACCTGACTGTCGAGTTTCCCTGCGGCGAAACGGAAACCCAGTCCTGGCGCCTCTATGGTGACAAGCGCAACTACCACAAGGCCGTTCGCGAGGCGCTGCGCAAGTCCTGCGCCGACATCCTGACCTGCGGTGAGGGCGAGTGCTGGGGTGACGTGATCGATGCACGCAAGGCCAGACCCATGATGAGGGCGCGGCGTCCACTTCACACAGAGGAGGCGTAGCCAATGCGACGCTGGCAAACCGTCCTGAGCATCCTCGTGTTGTTCTCCATGGGTTTCGTCCAGGGCGCGGCCATGGCCGTCCCGTATGAGTCAACGCCGATCCTCGACTTGCCGCCGCCTGATGTCCAGATCGCCGCCAAGGCGCACGGCATGGACATGCTGGAAGCATCGCGGTCGGTCAAAGTCTCGACGCGCATGAGGACAACCCCCGTCTCTCGGGGTGGGTGGTCCGAGCCACAGGAGATGGACATGACCATCCCCATCAACATCACGGTGCCTGAGATTAACAAGATCCTCCACGCCTCACCCATGCAAGGTATGGGCGAGGTGTTCCTGGACGCGGCGTGGGTTCCAGTCGAGGGCGAGGGATTCCGCTACGTCAATCCCCTGCTTCTGGTGACGATAGCCGACTGGGAGAGTGGGTTTGGGGATTCACTCATCGGGGTGGTGTGCCACAACGCCTTTGGGATCGGCGCCTACGACGATACGCCCAACACCGCGTTTCGCTATGAGTCGCTTGAAGCCAGCGTCTACGCCGCTGCCCGTTTGCTGGCGATGTGCTACCTCTACGAGGACGGGCGGTACTACCACGGGCCGACCATTGCCGGTGTCGGTACGAGGTGGGCCGTGGACCCAAACTGGAAGCACGGGATCACGCGGCTGATGGCGCGGAGGTTGGCGGCAATCGAGGCCGTGTGTCTTGAGGCCGCAATGGCGGAGGAGGGGTAGCCCATGCGCATGGTCATATCCAAGCACGCCCGCAAGCGCCTCCGGGAGGTGTATGGGTCGAGGGGCGATGCCGTCGCGCGCCGGGCCAGGGCCGGGTTGATGACAACCCTCCGCTGTGGTGCCAAGGTCCAGAAGCGAGGGCGGGGTATGCGGGTGTACGCCTACCTGCCTGGAGGCACGAAGGCGGCTTGGGCTCTGGAGGCCAGCGGATGGGTCATGAAGACCGTTCTGCGTTCCGACTGGCAGAGGAGGTGCCGTATCCAATGCTCTTCAAGCCCTACCTCATCGACTTGATTCTGGCGGGCCAGAAGACGCAGACGCGCCGCGCCGGAGAGGTGCAGCGTTATAAGGTCGGGCACGTTTACCGCTGCTGCACGAACTACTACAGCAAGGGCGGCCCCAGGATCCGCATCGCCAAGGCGTGGCGGCAGAAGATCGGGGACGTGAGCGCGGAGGAGGCGCGGGCGGAGGGGTTCCGCGACCGCCAAGACTTCTACTTGGCGTGGGCGGCCATCAATGGCGGATACGATCCCCACGAAAGAGCGTTCAGGGCATCAACAAATGAAGAGGTCTGGGCCTACGAGTTCGAGCTGGCCGGGGATGCGGCGGAGGAGGGCGATGTAGCGTGACTTCCCTGCCCCTCAACACCATCATCACAGGCCACGTCCTGGACGCGCTTGCAACGCTGCCCGACAACAGCATACATTGCTGCGTCACCTCGCCCCCCTACTTTGGGCTGAGGGCCTACGGTACTGAGCCGCAGGTATGGGGCGGCGCTCCGGCGTGCCCGCACACCAACTGGGGCGATGATGGCGGTCGGCTAGATCCTGGTTATCATGGGGGGCTGGTCGATGGCAAAGCCCGGCGCAAAGGGCAGATAGGCGAGAGGGCGCTTAGGCATTCATTGGTCGCCGGCGGGCTGTTCTGTCAGGCGTGCGGCGCCTGGAGGGGCGAGCTGGGGGCGGAGCCGACACCGGAGATGTACATCGGCCATCTGGTGGCGGTCTTCGGCGAAGTGCGCAGGGTGCTGCGCAAGGACGGCACGCTGTGGGTGATCATAGCTGATACCTACGCTCAAGGCGGGATGTCGAATCCGAGTTCGTGTTCGACGCTTAAGGGCGGGAAGAATCGCGGTGCGGCGGGGTATCAGATTACAAGGCGGGCAACGGGAAACCTCAAGCCCAAGGATCTAGTGGGCATCCCCTGGCTCCTCGCCTTCGCCCTGCGTGCGGACGGCTGGTATCTGCGCCAGGACAACATCTGGGGCAAGTCTAACTGTATGCCCGAGAGTGTGACTGACAGGACCACGTGCGCCCACGAGCACGTGTTCCACCTCGCCAAGAGCTCGAGTTACGCCTATGACGCCGACGCGATACGGGAACCGATGGCGGAGCCCGGGCGAGTGTTTGCGGCCGACACGGCGGCCCACAAGACAGGCGCCTTGACCATGCAGGGCAATCGCACAACGGGGGGCCTACATGACGGGCGGGCGCAGTACGGCGACCCCCTGCGGGGCCGCAACAAGCGCAACGTCTGGAGGGTGCCCACAGAACCCTATCCCGGCCCTCACTTCGCTGTCTTTCCCCCGGCCCTCGTCGAACCCTGCATCCTGGCGGGGACAAGCCCCATGGCTTGTCCAAGCTGCGGAGCGCCATGGAGGCGGCAGGTAATGAAGATGCAATCAGAACGCAAACAGAGACGTGCGATGCCAAATCCAGATCGCAATGATGCCGGCGCATCGTGTAACGCAACCCGCCTCTATAATACTAGCGGCTGGCGCCCCACCTGCCCCTGCCCCTCAAACGACGGGTCCGCCAAGTGCGTTGTCCTCGATCCCTTCATGGGCGTGGGCACCACAGGGCTTGTCGCCGTGCGCCATGGCCGGGCATACATCGGCGTTGAGCTGAACCCCGCCTATGCCGATGAGGCGCGTAAGCGCATAGACGCGGAGGCCGCACAAGCAAGGTGGTCGTTCGAGCGCGGGGCCATCGATGTACCCCAGCAGCTGCAACTTGGAGGCGACATGACATGATCTCCTTCACCGTCTACGGCACGGCGGTAGCGGAGGCGCGGGCGCGTCACTCGGGAACGCGCGGGGGTAGGCCGTACACACCCCCCAACACGGCGGCATGGCGCCTGTGCATCAGGGAAGAGGCCCTGAAGCATCGGCCTGAAGTGCCCCTGGATGAACCCCTGGCGGTAGTGGCGGTCTTCTACTCAAGCCCGCCGAAGTCGAAGAAGAAGCAGTACCCAACGGGACGGCCCGACTGTTCTAACCTCATCAAGGCGGTCGAGGACGCCCTTCTCGGCGTGATCTACCGCGACGACTCCTGCATCGTGAGCCTGGACGTTCACAAGCGATACGACGCGGTGCCCCGTGTTCTGGTGGGGATTGCGGCCATGAAGGAGTATCAGTCGCTGCTTGAGGAGGCTTCCGCATGACACAGGATCCCGTCGTACTGGCGAGGGCGCTGAGGCTGGCTTGCGAGACGGTCTACTTCCGCCACAGCGACTGTTGCCCGCGCATCTACCACTACCCATGCCCCGCCAGGCACGTTGATGACCAAGCCAAATGCACCGTGCCAGAGGACGACGACAACGGCAACATTGAGTGCTGGGTCGCCCGTTACATCGAACTGGCGCAGAACGAGGAGACACCCAAGTGACGGACGCAGACCTATTCCGCCGCGCGTGCGAGGCCCTGTATGACAACTGCGGCTGCCCTGCGGTCGAGGCGGAGTTCGTGTGTCCGGTGGATCAAGGCAAGGCCGGTCCAGCCGCTGGCCCCATCAAGTGCGACCGCGCGGGTGCCGATTGCTGGGCGGCCATCATCAGGCAGGAGGCAGAGGAGGCATCCGTATGAGCGACACCACCATCACCGACGCGCTGAATGCGATACGGTTTACGGCGACGGGCGAGGAGACCCACCGCTTTGTGAACATCTACGAAGCCGCGTGCGTCCTTCGCGCGGAACTGACCCTGTTCGAGCGTCACGCGACGAATCTAGGATGGGGTTCCGACGAGAGTAGACGCCCGGATCCTCGCGCCGTGGTGCATCTGATTCAGATTGGCGCCGCGTGCGCCCGCGCCCTCCTGGACCTGGACATAGGCGACATCGTACAACCCTGCCCCCACGTCGAAGGCTGCGTCACTACAGAGTGGTGTGCGGGGCGAGGACACAAGATCAGCGCGGCGCAATGCGAGTACCGCTGCCCCGACCAATGGAACCCTGAAGTCCGGGCCGACTGCTGCCGCGTGTACTTTGAGGAGCGCGAGAAGAAGGAGGCGTCCAAAGAATGCCCACCATCGTCATCTTCGTAGGTGTGGTCCTGGCCCTCCACCTTCTGGCCGGTGCCTACCCCGGCGCATGGACAACCTCTGCCTACCCATCGCGGGTACTCAGATGCCGTATCGCATCCCGTGGAGATGGCTATCAAGGCGAGTGCGTTGACCTTGACCTTGCAACGGGGGTTCTGCCCACAGTCGAGGGCGCCCGCGCCGAGCTAGAGGACGTGCTGACACGGTTTAACCACCGCCTCAATCGTTCCTTCCGCGAGGGGTTGGCGTTGAGGCAGAGGCGGCGCAATGTGTGGACCCTGCTGCCCGAATTGATCGGCTGGCTCATGACCCCGCCAGAGAGACGGTTCATGGTCCACGCGCGCGGTCAATTGGGCAGCCATACCTTGTCTACGGATCGGGAGTTCGCGCTGGCAGTCCCATTGCGGGCGGTCAAGAGAGGGGAGGAGGCGGCGTGAGCGCATGTATGATGACCATTCGCGTTCCCTGCGGCGAGGTCGTCGAATTTGGAGCCGAAAGACGTGCGGTCGGGGATAAGTTGCCGCTCGTCTATTGCGCGTTCAAGGACCTCGAAAACTACACCTGCGGCCATGTCCGCTACTGCGCCATCTGCGGTAGCCGGTACTGCGAGGCAGAGGTCGTCGCCATCGAAGAAAAGGAGGAAGCGTCATGAACACCTGCTGCTTCACCGGACACCTGACAGAGAATCCTGTCGTGACCTACACGAGAACCGGCAAGTTGGCGGTGAAGTTCACCCTCACCGTTGCCCGCCGCTGGGCGCGCGAGGGCGATGTCAACACCGACGTGCTCAAGTTCGTGGTGTGGGGTGACAAAGCCAAGGCCGCCAGCGAGGCCGTGAAGGGCATGGCCTTGGCCGTCACCGGCGAATATCACGTCCGCGAGTACGAGGTCCAGGGCCGGCAGTCCACATCGCACGAGATCGCGTGTGACACCGTGGAGATCGTGGCTGATCAGGAACCGGAGTTCGAGGATGCCGGGCACAGGCCGCCGGTGAGAGAAGAAGACGTGGCAGAAGACGCGCCATTCTAGGGGGTAGGAGACGTGGCGATAGGAGCAATAGCGGTTACGGAGAACGGCAAGCTGATACAGCCGAAATGGGCGCCCAAGGCCGGCGACTTGCGCGATGTCGGCCCATCGGGGCCTATGGTCTGTTGTCAGACTGATTCCGAAGGCGTCGAATGGCTCCTGTGCTTCTCGCAGGTGACGCGGGGTGCCTACATGTACTTGGCCGAGAAGGATAGGCACACCATCTCAGCCGACCTACGGTCCCGCATGGGCATTGAAGCAGGTGGCGAGGATGTCAGGTTCGGCTGGGACCAACGTGTCTCCGCCGTGGTGATGGAGTGCGGCGCCGCCGCGGAAGGGCATCAAACCCTGCATGTCAGCGCCAACAAGCAGTCGTTCTGGGAAGTGCGGTCTATCCGACTGCGGCAGTTCCTCGAACTCAAGGGCTTCAAACCCGGCTGGCTGTACCGCGCCTGCGCCCTTGAAGACGGCAAGGCGGTGCCTCTTGATCAGTACACCGACAATGCGCCTCTGAAGAGGGTGTACTTCGCTGAACGAGAGGGGTATGAACGCCGGGATCGGTACGTGCGCATGAATCGCGCGGCGAAGAAGAGGAAGGTTGCCTGAGTGACGTTCCAGAACCGGGGCCGGGTAGTGACACCGGCCCCAAGGGGGCGTAGGGGACGTGAGACTACCGGGGCGGTTCTACGGCCTTGAAGACATACTCTATGACTACCCTAGCATGGGCCGCGAGATCGACGACTTAATCGATGAACTGGCGGGCAAAGGCTCGTCAACCGATCATGTGAGCACGGTTCGCCTATCGTCAGACCCAAGCGACCCCACGCTGGAGGGGGCGCACAGACTGCAACGCTCCAGGGTGCTAAACATGATGCGCAAAGAGAAGGAGGCCGTTGACCGCCTCATTGTGGACCTGGATACGGAAGGACGGCGCTTCCTGGAACTGAACTACTTCAAGGGCCGCGTGCCGCCGCGACGGGTGATGATGGAGATGAGCCTATCGGATTCAAGTTACTACAGGCAGCGCTGCAAGGTCGTGCGACTCCTAGGGGTCGAATACGGGATGGTGGACTCAACCGACCTCGACTGGCCCTGGCGCCGGCGTAAAGTTGGGTGAAAGGTGGGTGAAACAGGGGGTCGGGACGTGGTATAGTAGTATGGGTAGAGTTGCCGGGAGGTGTCGCTGAGTGAAAGTCCTCGTCTGCGGCAGCCGCGGTTGGACCAGCTTCACGGCCATGCTGCGCGAGATGAAGCGGTTTGACCCTGACACCACAGAACTGATCGAGGGTGGGTGCCGTGGCGCTGACCGCATCGCGTGCGACCTGGCCCGCGAACTCCAATGGGCCGCCATCCACGAGTACCCCGCGCAATGGCGGAAATGGGCCAAACAGAACGCGGTTGGCGCGGCGGGTCCAGCGCGCAACAGACTGATGTTGGATCTGAAGCCCGACGTTGTACTGGCTTTTCACCCCGACTTCCCGAACCTGCCAGAGAATAGCGGCACCAAGGACTGTGTAGATGAGGCCCGCAAGCGCGGGATAACCGTTGAGGAGTTCCGCGAATGACGCCGGAAGAGTGGCGCGAACTGCGCGAGGATCCATCGTTTGACCACGCACGGCGCGCAATGATGCCCATGTTGCAGAAGTTTGGCATCAGGAAGCCCCCTGTTGGCGGCAAGTGCCCCGACTGTGGCGGCGAGGCCAGACAAAGTAGCCGTGAGGATGGATACGCGTACTGCATGGATTGCCTGTGGGACTACATGACGACAAAGGCCCCGACTGAGGGCTAGCGGATCCATTGGCGGGCAGGTGGCCTGAATAAAGTCAGGGTGCCGTGCGGGCCGGCGTAACTCAACTAGAGCGCCGTCTGATCAACGGAGATATGGGGTACTACTCCCCCGCCGGCCCCAAGCCCGCGTAAGTTTGCCCCCGGCCCAGGGAAGCTGGATACTCAAGGATTGCAAGGTCACCGGGGGCACAAGTTTCCGTACGCTCAAACCTCCTCAGACGGGCCGGGTCAGGCGCCAACCTCGTACCCGGCCCGTCGAATATGACGGCGAAAGCCGATTGAGTTTGGGGATACACACATGATCCGCCGCACCCCGCTTAGGTCCACCACCCCCCTTCGCCGCCGTGCGCGCCTACACGCAGAACCGCAGGAACACGTCGAACCCTCCTCGCTCTTCTGTGCTGTCTGTGGGCAACGCGCCAAGACAGACCACCATTGGCTGCTGACACGCGGGGCCGGTGGCGGGGACATGCTGGAGAACAGAGTACCGCTTTGCGCCAGTTGCCACACGGTAGCGCACGGCATGAGCAAAGAATCGTTGGCGCGCATCCTGCCGCCCCTGTACCAACAGCGGCTGAAGGCGTTCAAGGCGGGCACATTGGACGTGCGCAAGAAGAGCAAGTGGGACGGGTTCGAGATCAAGCCACAGAGGGGGCTGTTTGAGTGACCTTCGAGGAGTTCATGAGCCACGTCCGCGATCACTTTGAGGACGGTTGGGACGCCGACTGGGAGATAGGCGACCTCCTGGCCCTCGCCAAGGAAGTCTATCAGGGCGATGAGAAGTTTGACCGCGCCGCCGCCTCTGAGCTTGGCTGTTCCGCAAACTGGGTTCGCGTCCTGATCAAGACGGCGAAGGCGTTCCCGGTTGAGACGCGGGCCGCTGACATGTCCTGGGAGATCCACAGGATCTGCGCGTGTACGAAAGACCCGTCTATGTGGCTTCACTTGGCGGTCCATGGTGGCGAGGAGCACCTACCCGACAGCAGCACGCGATACCGCCAATGGTCTGTCGCCGACCTGCGCGACGCAATAGCCGCCGCCAAGGATCCCGGTCCCGCCAAGGATGAGGCGCAAGCCGAGGCGGACATGATCATCCGCAGGGTGGAGGCGTTCGCGGAGAAGTGGCAGGGCAACTTGGCCGGCGGGCGAGAGTATTCCCGCATCCAAACCACGGTGCATGACTGTGTAGCGTACTGGCCGTGTAGCCAATAGACACGGCAAAGCCCCCGACAGAACCTCGCCGGGGGCCTCGCGTTACTTCTTCGCCGCCTCGATTCTCGCCGCCAAGTCGGGCGGCATCGGGGGCGGCTGACACTCGGGGCCAAGCCCATGTCGTTCGCGCCAGAACGCGATCAAGGTCTCCGCGCTGAAGTAGTATGGGATGGTGCTACCGAACGCCCGCGCCGGGTTCAAGAAGGGCACGCGCCCCGCCCTCGCGCCGTCGCCGAGTCTGACTGGCGACAGTTTCAGCCAGCGTTCGGCGTCCCCGGTCGTGAACCAGTCGGGGAATGGCGGGATCAGTCGGTGCGGTTTGTGCGGTTTGTGCGGCCCGCGTGGATCTAGCATGTCAGGCCACCTCCTTGAGGATGTCGCGGAGGGCGGCGGCGCCTTCGCGGAGATCCTTGGCGCGAGTAGTGGCGATGTCAACGAGACCGCCGCCCATCTGCGCCGAGACGGTCGCCGTGTCCTCGCACGCCTCGGCGCGGTACGCCCAGTCCTTCGCCAGCGCCTCCACCTTCTCGGCCATGTTGCACGCCGCGACGACGAAGGCGGCGTACTCGGCGGCGGGTACGTCGGTCTTGCCGTCGCTGCGCACGCAGAAGAGATGGTTGTTGTCAGCGTCCCGCACAGAACACCAATGGCGGTAATTCGAGAACACCTCGGCGTTGAGCGGCAACTTCGGCCTCATGGCTTGGACGCCTCCTTCTCCAGCATGTCTGCCATCAGAATCAACAGGTCGCGCCCTTGGCGGGCGGTCAGGATGCCCTGGGCAAGCGCCATGACCTTATCGGCCTCGCCAATGTGCTTGATCTCCCGCAGCGCCAGCAGACTGATCGTGCCGCCCCGTTCATGCGAGGCGGCCTCCGCGCGCAACCTGGCAACAGCCTCCTTGATGTCCACGGCTCACGCCTCCTCGCTGGATTCCAGGATAACCCCCTCGATTTTGAGGGTGTCGCCGAAGTAGTCGAGATACGCCGCCGGGTCGTCGCGCAACTGCTGGAGCTCGACGTTCAACATGTCCTCGGGCGTGGCGCCGTCGAGGTAGTCGCGCTTACGGGTAGTGACCTCGCCGGTGACCGTCAGGCGGAATCTGGGCATCGTTCACGCCTCCTTCGCCTTGGCGATCAGCGTTTCCAGATTACCTAGGCAGCGGTTGTACCCGTGGGCGACGCCCTCTCCGTAGGAGGAGTAGTCGTTGCCGGGGTCGGCCCTAGGCGCCCACGTTGCGGCCAGCTTCTCCAACTCGACCACCAGCTCATCGCGGGTCATGGGGTAGCCTCCCCGTGCTTGCACGTAATGGCGACCTCGCCGAAGTCCATGTCGCGGTCGTGTTGAATCAGACCACCGCCGTAGTGGGGGCAGGTCTGGTAGTGTCGAACACACGTGCCGTGACCCACCTCAAGACCGTACTTGTCGTGGGCCGGGCAATCGCCCTTGTTCTCGGGCGCGACCACGAAATCCCAATCCTCGTGATCCGTCTCAAACTCGGCGTAGCCCTTGATGGTCCTGCTCATCACCGCACCTCCTTCATTTGCGCCGCGACCTCCGCTCAGCGGGCATCATCGGTCACGGCGCGGGTTGGGCTTACTCCACCTCACAGTAGTCGAAGGCAAGACCCAGAACCTCATCCAGATCGTCATCGTCGATGTGCTCCTTGCCCTCCGCCTCGAACTCGGCGGCCTTGTCTGCCAGTCCCGCCTTCTGCAACGCACGGCGCACACGGTATATGATGGCGACGGCGTTGCGGGGCGCACCGTCAAGGCGCACAACAGGCTTTGTGGCTGTATCCACGGTCACACCTCTTCTCTCGGGGCCGCGTTGTCGGGGAGATGGCGGAGCAGCCCCTCCATTGTGTGCTCATCCACCTCTGCAAAAAACACGATGCTGTCCGCATTGACGCTGATCTGGCGATTGTCGTACAGCGTGACTGTGCAGTCGAGGTAGCGCGTGACAGCGGGCATGATGCTCAGTCCCCCTCTCCGCACCGTTGGACCAATGCGGCAACCGCACACTCGCGCGCCCGCTCTCGGTTGCAGTAGTCCCCGAAGCTGCACGGGTTGTCGTCGCAGTTGGCCTGCTCCGCGCCGCAGTCGGCGCAAGGACAGGGTGGGCGCGGCTCGAATCCGCACCGCGCTATTGGGCAGTGACTGTGGGGCGCGGCCAAGCCACCAGTATGTAGCCACCCGTCAATCGCCGCCTCCAGGAGAGCGCGTGGGACGGTGGCGGAATACGGCGTGTATCGGCCCTCTTGATCGCGCCGCTGTTGGCGCCGGTGTTCTGCGTCTGTGACATCAGGCGACATCGCATTCATCTCCTCTCCGCCTCCGCCAGACCTCGTAAGGCCGGGGCCAGGACTTCGCGCCCCGTGACTGGCGGTTTGTGGCCTCCCCGCCGTGAGGAAGGGAGGGCCCAGGAACATTAGTCCACCCTCCCTGCGTCGCGCAATTCACACAGGAGCGGCGCGAGCACAGACATCATGGAACGGCGCCAGCCTTCCTCGAAGTCTAGCGGCATAGCTGACACACCCAGGACACCTTGAAGTGCCAGCAGCCATCCGCCGAACGTCTCCGCGCGTGGCCGAGTAGGCAGAAAATCAGAGACATAGAAGTGTTTGAACACAGTCTCCGTGATCACAACGGGGAACTCATGCCCGTCCTCGCCCGCATCCCACCACATGCCCGTTTCGACGGGCGTATCCCGGGACACGGCGTAGGCGTTACCGAGCGCGCCCCACGCGCGTGTGATCAGTTGCGCGTGGCGGCACCAGTCGGCCCCGGCGAGATAATGATCGGCCAGCGCCGCCGCCGTAGCCAGAAACGTGTTGTGCCAGTCAAAATCCCTCACAAGGCAGTCATCGCCAACCTCGTTCTCGGCGTCGATGCGGCAGTTATCAATGAGACGCCAGAGCCGGTCAATGTCATCGGGCGCCATCTTCTCGTCCTCCCTGTCGGCGGCAGTATAGTTGAGCCGCCGCAGTCCCCTCTTAGCCCTCGCCCGCTGGGGGAGGCGGGGTCATCGGGCGGGACGGGTCAGGCCCTGAAGCCGTGCTCGGCGGCGTCGTGCTCATCGTCGGCCCACACCTCAGACGCCTTGCCGTCGGGCCAGAGGACGGCAGTGTACCGGCCGTCGTCGTCGGTCAGAGCGTCGCGGTCGATGGTGCGTCCCCAGCGGGGCACCACAAGCAGGATCGGGTCCGCGATGTACGGGTGGTCCTTTGCGCGGTCCTTCTCGATGCACGCGATGGCCTCCGCGCGCGTGGGGAACACATCGATGCACTCCTCGCCCGCGTCCATCACGACGAACAGGCACTCGGACTCCGGGACACCGTTGCTGCGGTCATCGACGCCGTACTGGGTCATGTTCAGCACTCCCTCTGCGGCGCTGATTTTGAGGTAGCCGCAGTCCCCTAGTTGGCCTCCCCGGCGCGGGGTCTGGCGCGCCGGATCATCGGCGGAACGGCACGGTCTAAGGCTGGGGCTCCGGCGCCGGCCCCGTCAGGATGTCCGGCCTGATCGTCACGACCATCGGGCCCGCCGGCTCCTGATCGGGGTCGTTCGCCCCGTGGGCCGGGTCGGGCAGGACGCTGAGTTGCAAACCCGCGAACGCGGCGAGTACCTCGTGCTCAAAATCGACCTTGACGCCCAGCGCGTAGATCAGGGCGTACTGCACGGCAGCGCGCTCCATGGCCCCAGCCTCGAGGGCGGACGGCTTGTCGGTCCCGCACCAGCCGAGGTTCTGGCTGATCAGCTGTCTCCATTTGGTCGCCTCGGGGTAGAGCACCCACCTGGCGCCCAGGGCGTGCGCCTCGCGCATGATGCCCGCGAGACCGGCGAAATCGTAACGGTCCTTCGTCGCCTTGAAACAGTCGCCGCCGTCGATCCGCCACCCGGCAGAGGCGAACTCGTGGCGCAGCCCCTGCCAGTCGTGGATCTTGACGCATGGTCGGCTCGGGCCGTCGGGCGCTGGGCATAGGCCGAGGGTCGCGTAGGCCATCCTCGACACCTCCCGATGCAGATTTGGGACGGTTACTGCACGCCTCAACCGTTGAGGATCTGGTCGTACCGCCGGGCTTCTGCAACGCGCTCATCCCAATCTGCGGGGTCGGCGACCACGAACTGGTAGCCGGTGCGAGTGTCAACGACATCGATGCTGTAGCCGCCACTCTCTGACCGCAGACCGTCAACGTGGCACCGGGGATCCTCCTCGACGATGCGCGCGCTCAGGTTCTCGGCCTCGCTCTTGTTCACAGCAGACACCTCCCGCCCCCTGTGGGGGCTTACTCGTTCTTGGGCTCAGACTTGGCGCGGGCGCGAAGAGACTGAAGGACGCTATCAAAGACCCCCCGCTTCTCGGCCACCTGCCCGGCGCCGATGTCGTCCATGACGCTGTCGCCGCGGCCCTCCTTGATCGCATCATCGACGTACTGGATGCGGGCGGGGTCGCTGCCCAGCCAGCGCAGTAGCCGGCCGTGGTATGCGTCCGGCCCAATGTACCAGCTCAAGTCGTCCAGATCGGGGTCGTCGGTTGCATCGGCCAGGGCTTCCAGAGCGTCGTAGATGTACTCGTAGCGGTAATCGTCGCCCTCGGCGTTGGCCTCGCGGACCAGCTCACGCACCCACGCGGGCGCGTCGTCCCTCAGGACGTAGTACGTCTCCTCGCCGGTGATCGACTCGGCCGCCCGCGTCTTGAGATTGATCGCGGCGGCGGCCTCCCGGGCTAACACGCGGGCCTGCTTATCCTGCTCCTCCACTCCAGGCACCTCCCTGCCCCCCGTGGGGGCTAGTCTATCGCTCCGGTCAGGGCGTCCAACCACATCTCCACCTCGCGCGGATCGGGGTCGCCGCAGAACGTCCATTGCATTGTCACCACCCCTTCGCTGCGAGGCCCTGAGGCTCCTGCGCCACAGGAGGATGGTCGCCCCAGGGGCAGACCATGCCGGGATCGTCTGTGATTTTCCGTATGCGCGCCCCGCTCCATCCGCCGGGCCACCTTGCGTTGCAGATGCGCCGGATCGTGTCGTCCCGCCGGAGGTAGTACCCATCATTGAGAGGGCACATGAAACATTGGATGGCCATCTAGGACGCCTCCTTTACCACATGCGGGACATTGGCCAGGGCCTCAAGGGCGGGGCGGCGCGAAAACGAATAGCAGCCCTGCGGCCAATTGGTCCAGAAGCCGCGCTTGCGGTCCCACCTGAACCCGGCGCGCGTCAACTCAGCCCGCCAGGGGTAGGTCGCGCCCTCCGCGCGCCACTCGATACTGCCGTCACACATTTTAACGGCCAGGATCAGTACCTCGCGCTCAGGGTCTATGCCGTACTCCTCGCGCAGTTGCGTATTGATGCGATCCCTCACCTCACGGTCGATCATGGCGAGGACTCGTGGGGAGGGTGGCCGACCGGGCGGGATGTACATCTCAGTTACCTCCTCCGCCTCCAGCAGCCCCGTGTGGGGCGGCGCCAGGACTTCGCGCGCCAGTTAGCCGCTGGCTTCGTGCGCCCTCACCACGGGGGTCATCGGGCGCGGGAACGTCAACGGGCCGCCCACGACGCGCAGGTGGCGCCGGGGTTATCAGGATCGGGCCAGTCGGCCTCCGGCACCAGTCGCGCGCACGCGATCCAGGGATCGTCCATGTCGCCGCCGCTGCGGAAGTGATCGCAGGACTCGCATTGCTGGTCGCTCATCGCCGACACCCCCTCAGTCTGTTGTGCGCCTCCGCCGTCGCATCATCGGCGCGGGAACGTCAGGGCTGATCGCTGGGGCGGAGCGTGGCGGGCACCCAGCGCCCGTCACAGTTGACCTCCCATTCACCGGGGACGAGCAGGCGCACTCCCCGACATGCGAGGCAGCTGTCGTTGTGCTGTCCGTCGCTCATATGACAGTAATTTGGGGTGGTGCCGTCGGGGCACGTCCGTGACCAGACAATATCCATTCGTCGATACCTCCTCTCCGCCATAGGGCGGGGATGCTCAGTCAGGCCGGGTCGATGGCGGCGGCCACGTCGCACAGCAGGTCTATGTCGCCCGCGCAGTACTCTCGCGCCATAGCTGTCACCTCGCGCCGATACTCTGCCAGCGGTAGGGCAATGAGATCACGGGCACGGCGCAAGAACTCCTCGGCCTTGTCCTCTAGACCGGCCCGGCGTAGTGCCAGATAGACCGGGGTCTTGATCGCGTTCTGGCGCTTGAGTGTGGCGATTCCAGGGATGCTCTCCGCCCGGCTGTACTGCCTTTGCCCCCGGGGCCGCCACCTGTACTGCGTCATCCAGCGTCCCTCCTCCATGATGGTATCCCGCGTCCTCCCCGCCCGTGGGCGGATCATCGGATTCGCCGTTCCCGGCTTGTCAAGCGGGCAAAGGCAATTGCGCCAGTACGTGCTGCAGAGCAATGAGCCGCCCCGAGCAGTAGGCGACGGGGCCGGTCCCGGCCAGCGCCCGGGTGTAGGCGCGGTCGGCGGACTGGATATGATAGCTCAGGGATGCACTGAGGTCGTCGGTCGGAGTATCCAGCAGACTGGCTGCCTCGCGGTATCCTGCCTGGGCGCCGTCGTGGGTGTCGCCGTATGCGCGCCGATCCCGCTTGGCGCGGTCGATGCATTGTGCCACGTGCTGGCTGAGAGTGGCGCGATCCATGCTCAACCCCTCCTCGTATGTGGTCTACCTCATCAGCGCCGGGCGACCACTCCCGGCGGACTCCCCGCCCGCGTGGACGGGGGTTTCGGCTGTCAAGCGGTCTGCGGCGCTTCGCGCGTGATACGATCCAAGACCGTCAGCAAGAACATGGCCTGTGTCTCTTGCCCGACCTGGACGCCCCAATTGTATATGTAGGCGTCGTGCGACAGTGCGTCGGGGGCTTTGTGGATCAGGACGTGCGCCGCGTCCGCGGTCTGTGACGCGCGGGCGACTTCTTTCTCGACGATGTTCCTGAGTTCGGCCACTTGGCTGTCGTTCATGGTCTGCATCCTCCTCGTGATGGATGATGGCGCTCAGTTCAGTTGTCGCGGGTGTCGTCCTCGTTGAGGAGCTCGCCGGGTGCGAAGCACGGCGCGCCGGGGGTATAGTCGATACATCCCTGACTCAGCGGGCATATGGTGCAGTGCGTCATTGTGTCCGTCCCCCTGTCGCCCGGCGCCCTGTGGCGCCCGCAGCGTCTCTGTCTGCCATGATCCTATCATACCCCGATGAGGATGTCAATAGCCTCGATCCTGTGGGGGCCGGGTTATCTGATCGCGCAAATGCACGCAGGACGCGGAATGTCGGATCGTGTCGAGAAGACCAGGGAAGGACAGGGGGGAATGAGGTATGGGGAGTCTGTGCCCGATCAGAGGACGCGGCCAGGGTGTCAGGTGCTGGGGCGGCAGATGCATGGCATGGAGGGATGGAGACTGCGGGCTACTGCAGGGGGCGGTCACGGGGCAGCAATGGCAGGGCGACGCGAGACAGATACCCCTGAGCGCCGAGGAGGAGGCGCTGGTTGCTAGGGGCCGCACCGTTATAGCGGGGGATGCGCCGACGGCGGAGGGCGAAACGTGCGCGGCGGTCTGCGTCGAGAGGATGGCCCAGGAAGCGGCGCGTGCATTGAGTAGAGGACCGCGACCAGGATCATAGACGATCCCCGCGTCTGTCGCGTCCAGCAGGACCATTCTCACCCCCTAGGTTACATAATACTCATTAAGGGACGTACCCTAAAATGCCCTCAAACTCAATAGCCACGCGGGTTTGCTCCCGCCCAGGCCGAGTTATTTATCTGTCACGTCCTGGGACTTTCCAGGCCCTAATTGGCAGGTCGGAGGTGTTGGACGCGCCGGACACAGCCATGCCGCAGGTGCTGGCGGGCGATAGCGGGCCTTGCAGGGCCGTGCTGGGTGATCCTGGCGGGCAACAGCGGTACTGGCTGGCGCGTGCGCACTGTCAGATGAAATCCTTCGATGATACGCTGGCCGATCATGGGGGATCGTCCAACACCCCGATCCCCGACCCAGGGACCGGGTACGGTCGCGTGCCGGGGGCTTCGTTCCACCCACCCACGGGTTTTAATATGCGAACACAACGGTGTCTTTGCCCAACAGCGCCACGCCCTCATTTGTGCTATCGTTCCCGCCCTTGCGAGTTTCTCTCCCACCGGGAACGACCCGCCATTTTCTGAAGCGTGACTAAAGTGAGGGGGTATCCGCATGACCTTCAACCACGTGATGTGTTGCCTTTGGAGCGCGCTCGGGACCGTCGCTCTAGGTGCTTCAATCTGGATGGGTCGGGACATGTGGCGCAACCGATGGACCGACCCCGGCTGTTGGCTGGGTCTTGTCCTGATGGTGGGAGTGGTCCTCTGGAGCGCATTCTCGGTCGTGCGGTTCCTTTAGAACCAAGGACAGAGGGGGTCTGACGGCGATGCTTCTGACAGACGAAGAAGGGCAGAGGTTGCGATGCTTCGGGGCGGGCCTCTATCTTCTCGGCGTAGGCGATATTGTTCATGATGATCGCCAGTCCTTGTTCTTGTCGCCGGACGGCTTTCTTCACCTCCAATATGGCGGCCTGTCGCTTTGCTGGCGCTTCAATGCTAACGTTCTTCAAAGATGTGGCGGCGATCCAATCTACCAAGTTTACTGTTACGGTAACGTTCTTCTAGGGAGTCATTACAACCTCCCGGTCTACCAGTCTTCTTGGCAGCGTCCCACCGTAACGTGTGACGGCGTGGGCATCAACTACACAGACAACGGGCCGTGGTGGGGTATCATCCGACAGATGATGGCGGAGTACCAGCCCCGGTTCGACGCGAGGCGTAAGGCCGAGCGGCAGGCCGTGGACGATGCCTTGGCGGGTGCCTTGGCCCAGAGGCAAGCGGACCTTGCCCGAGTCGCCAAAGTCATTGACTCCAGATGGGGGAATGGCGATGCCGCGCGAGATTGAGGGGACGCTGACAATAGAATTCGTGGACAACGGGGAGTACGTCACGACACCCACCATAGTGGCCGTGCCCTGGCCCGACTGTTCCCAATTCAGCGTGCCGCGCCGCCTGCCCGGCAAGCCAGCCTGCTTCAGCGGTTGGAGTGTCACGGCATGTCCGTATTATGACGAGAAGGGGACTGTCCTCATTGAGCAGGGACTGCCCGATACCTTCGGGATCAACAACGTTGTCGAAGTCCGCGTACGCGTGACGTGCACCTACCCCAAGGAGAGTGATGGGGATGTCCCGCGAGATTGAGGGTGAGTTCTCCGCTTCCATTGAGTTCGAGGAGTTGGGTGTAGCGCCTGCGGCTTGTCCCGGATATACCCGCGTATGGGTGACTAAGCCGGAGTACACCGTCACGCACGGGGCCGACGGTTCGACCATGTGTCAGGTTCAAGACGAAGGCGGCCGGCCGGTGCTGGTTCCCGACCCGCAATTCAACGGTCACTGCCTCTCCTGCCATTACGGGGGCAAGACCACGCTTGGAGATGTTGAGTGGAAGGTGGCGGACGCGCCCAATGAATTTCCGGGGCGGGTGACGGGCACGGCCCGCATCACCTGCAACCACCCCGCGTGGGATGAGGTGACGGCATGACCGCCGACCAGATGGAGCGTGTCGCGAAGTTCCTACATGGCTTGACTTCCCTGACCGCCGACACCGGGGTCGATGTATGGGCGCCAGATCAATTGATGTTGCGCGACACCACTTGCCGCGCGTTTCAGGGTGAGCCGTTGTGGCTTGCGGGTCTGGACCGATACGCAGAAGACGAGGGCGGCTACCGGACGTTTGAGTGAGGGTGAATGCAGTATGACCTGCGAGGTCTGCGGCGCACCGGATGCAGTAGTGGCCTCCTCCGTCCTCGGAGCCATGTCCTGCGCCTACTGCCGTGAGTGCCTGGGCTCTCTCGCCGAACCATGGGACGTGCTGGTGACAGCACTCTCCTGCTGCGGCCCCGACGGTCACGCGGCGTGGGTGGATAACGTGATCGCGGCGACACTGCGGAGGACGGGACGCACGCGCGAGGAGTTGGATGAGGAGGTGGCTGCGCATGAACCCCGTCCACTACAGTAGCGCGTCTGGGGAGTGACTTCTATGCCATGGACCCTGCACCAAGGCGACTGCCTGGACCTAATGCGCGCCATGCCAGCCAACAGCATCGAAGCCGTTGTCACCGATCCCCCCTACGGCTTGGAGTTCATGGGCCAGGAATGGGACAGCTTTAAGTCCGCCAATACCCACGCGGAAGCACGCACGCGACGTGAAGCTGATTTGCGCGATGCCAGCAAGGGAGCCTACGTCCGCCATGCGGTCAACGCATACGAGGCGGGACATCCGTACCAAGTGTGGTGTACCTCATGGTCACGCGAACTTCTGCGCGTGATGAAGCCCGGCGCCTACCTCCTTGCCTTCGGCGGGACGCGCACGGTTCATCGCCTTACCTGTGGGATTGAGGATGCGGGGTTCATCGTCAGGGACAAACTGTGCTGGCTGTACGGGACAGGCTTCCCCAAGAACCACAACATTGCCGCAGAGATGCCCGACTGGCACGGGTGGGGCACGGCCCTGAAACCCGCCCATGAGGACATTATCCTGGCGCAGAAGCCCCTTGACGGCACGTATGCGCAGAACATCGCCAAGTGGGGATGTGGGGCGATGAACATCGAGGAGTGCCGATTGTTCGGCAAGGGTGGCTGGAAGGGCGATCCCTCATGCGGATACGGGGGCCAACTTGATAACCGTGAACACCCGCGCCCAACCGATGGCCGCTGGCCCGCGAACGTCGTCTTGGACGAAGAGGCGGCTGCGATGTTGGATAAGCAGAGCGGTGTCCTGAACAGCGGTGCCGTGACAAGAAGCCCGACGGCGCCCGCCATAGCCGGGCGACACGGCATCTACGGGCAGTTTCGAGGTAAACCAGACGGCGCACACTTCGGACCCAGCAAGGGCGGCGCTTCTCGTTTCTTCAAGATTACGAAGGGGGGAGACGAGAGTTGGTCAAATACTGCGAATTCTGTGGCAATGGATTCAACGCAGTCAAGGGGATTCGCCGATTCTGTTCTAGATCTTGTAGTAGTCGCGCAATTGCCAGAGGGGCAAGCCGCAAACGCACCGCTGGCACGTTTTATGAGCGCCATGGGGAACGCATACGAGCAGAGAGACGGGAACGGTATCACGCAGATGCGGAATACAGGGCGAGAGTGTGTTGCCGAGTTGCGGCGCATAATCACGGAAATGTTGAACGACACCCCTGTGAGATATGTGGTAGTCCACAGGCTGATAAGCACCATGGGGACTATTCACACCCTTTCGAGTATCGATGGCTTTGCAGAAAGTGTCATATCCGACTCCATGCTGATGAACGCGGTTCTTGGGGGGCGGGACTGCGTAGAGCGATTTAGATACTGCGCCAAGGCATCGCAGTCTGAGCGTGGCGAGGGTAACGACCACCCAACAGTCAAGCCCCTGGCCCTGATGCGCTGGCTCTGTCGCCTTGTCTGCCCGCCCAACGGCACCATCCTTGATCCCTTCGCCGGTTCGGGGACAACCCTTCTTGCCGCTGTGCGCGAGGGTTTCAACGCCGTAGGCATCGAGAAGGATGCGCACTACTGCGACATCATCAGGCAACGCATGGGTGCCGAGTTGCCGTTGTTTGGGTCGCAGGAAGCGGACGCGTAGCTCAACGGTAGAGCGGCGGCCCTTTAAGCCGCGCGATAGAGGTTCGATTCCTCCCGCGCCCACCATCTTTGGGACGGTAGTTCAACGGGAGAATTCCTGGTCTGCACCCAGGAGATCGCGGTTCAAGTCCGCGCCGCTCCACCATGTTTGAGGGGGAATTGCCATGAACCGACCCGATCCGCTTTTCGGCTGCTTCTGGTGCAAGAAGGTCCACGGCTGCAAGTACCCGCTACAGGTGAGGGAAGCGTTGGCCGCACATCAAGCGACCCTGGCGGCGGAACGTTGGTTTGCCGACGTGGGCGCGACGGTGCCCAAAATACGGTGCCGCCCCATATTCGTGTGTCCCGTCGGGGAGTTCGTCGATGAGAAGATACCGGCGCGGTCCACGGCCCTTGACCAGCGCCTCCCATGTGCGTTGCCGGGCTGCTTTGGGTGGTCGAACTGCAAATTCGGCGAGGTGTGTGAGCTGCGACCGCGCCTGTTGGAAGCGCGTCGAGAGGCGCCGGATGGCGATGTCCTTCTGGAGACGGCGGGGATCTGGCTGGCACACACATACGCCTGCCCCGTTCTTGCCTACGGTGACACGACGGGCTTCTCGTTCGCGCCGCCAAGGCGGGGCCTACGGTCTAAGGCGGCCCATCAAAGAGCACTAGTGGAACATGCGCGGCTCGGGGTGGCCTGGGAGGCCGAAAAACGTAGACTCTTGGACAACGAGTTCGCGGTAGCGGTGGCCCGAAGCTGGAACGAGGGGGTATCGTAATGGCGCTTCTCGTGATTGCAGTGCTGGCGGTTCTTGGGATCTTGTGTCTGGAGCGCGCCTTCAATCGGAAGTGGACGCCCTGGTATCGCATCCTGTGCGGCGGAATAGGAGCGGCCTGCATGTGGCAGACGGCGGTGAGTCTTCTATGAACGCTCTCTACATCGGCGACGGCAGACTTCTTGTGAAACCCGTCTGGGGTGGTCGCATGATCATCCCGGCTGACGACTTGAGCATCACTCCCCAGTTCGCGCTTGACGGCATCATTGAACCGCCGTTGACGCGCTACTTCATGCGCACGCTTCTTCCGGGTCAACGTGTGGTGGATGTTGGTGCCCACGTCGGCTACTTCTCGGTCCTGGCGGGCTATCTGGTGGGTGAGACGGGCAAGGTCATTGCCATTGAGGCGGACCCGGCTCTTGCGGTGTACCTTGCGGACAATTTGAGTCTCAACTACATGCGCGCGTGGTGCCGGGTGGAGGCGAAGGCGGCGTATTCCGAGAATGGGGACGTGTCTTTCTACACGGCAGGTCGTTACCCCGGCAACTCCAGTATCCACCGGCACAGCGAGGAGTACAAGCAGCACTACGACGGCATAAGCTTCGGGTCCGAGATTGACGCCGCCCGCCTCGACACGATGCTGGCCGACGACCTGCCGGTGGATCTCCTGAAGCTGGACATCGAGGGCGGCGAGTATCACGCCCTTCTTGGTCTTGGCGACCTCCTGTGCCGCGACAAGATCCACGCCGTGGTCATGGAAGTGAATCGCATGATGGCGCAGGACGACTACCGCAAATTCTGCAGCGTACTGACGGTTCTCGGCCACAGAGGCGCCACCTTCCACGGCCTGAGCGACGACGGCGAACCGACCCCGATTGACCTTGACGCCGTACTTGCGGCGGGATCGTGCGCGAATCTGCTGATGATTCCCCCCGAGAGCGCGGCATGAACGCCTACTGGTCTTGGCGGCAAGACGAATTCTCAGACCGCCCCGAAGTCGCCTACCTTGACGAACACCTACCGTGGCTCATGGACTGCCAGAGAATCGTTGATCTCGGTTGCGGTGTCGGCCACCTCGTAAAGCGTCTTCGGGACTCAGGGAAAGAGGCCGTCGGCGTCACGTACAATCCCTGTGAGGTTGAGGCAGGTGCAAAGCTGGGCATTGACCTCGTTCTCTCCGACATGCAGAATCTGTCCTTCCCTGACATTCAGTTCGATGCCATGGTCATGTGGGATTCGCTGGAGCATTGCCCGTCGATGTACGACGCGCTGTGCGAGGCGCGAAGGGTGGTCAAGGCAGGCGGAAAAGGCTTGATCTTCATCCCCGGCCAATGGTGGCAGGAGTACCGCCATCACATCATCGTTCCGACGCAGAGGCAGATGCAGCATTTGCTGAAAATCTGCGAGTGGGAATTGGTGGAGATGGTGGACCTGGGCGGCGAGGTCAATGTCTTCGGCAAGCAGGACGAAATGGCGGTTTACAAGGTCAGGAGGGGGTAGGGATGCCCGAGCATGTCCTATTGGCGGATCTGAGACGGGCGATGGAGTGTAGAGATACCGTGGCCAACCCGCAGGCCCAGCGGTGGCCGTCGCTCTTGGCTAATGAGGGCCGGAAGGCCGCCGACATCGCCGCGGCCGTCCTACCGCAGGCAATTGCCAGCGACAAGGCGTTGGACTTCGTTATCGACGGCCTGGAGAACGAGGATTCGCTATGTGCGTGGTGTCAGATGCGCCCCGATTGCCAAGACAGTATCAAATCGGGTTCCAGGCAGGCGTGTTTCAAGACCGCCTTACTGAACCGGATGCGTAGAGAGGCGGGACTTGACGATGCCTGAGCAACGTGACCTGCGGGCGGATCTTGACTTCATACGACAGATTAAGGAGGCGGCTGCAGCCGCCCAACCCCAAGTGCCAATACACCAGATGTACTGGGACTCAATTAGGGCCATGGCGGTCATGGAGGCCCACGCCCTCGAACGCGCCATCGTCGCGGAGGAGGCGGTAAGGTGCCTTGTTGCAATACTGAACGTCCACACCAACCTGTGTGTGTTTTGTCCAGATGGCGCAATCGTCGAGCCGACGGAATACGACTCGGCTGGATACCGAGTGTGGGCTTGCGGGCGAAACCAGCCGCGCGACCCTAACCATATCGAGGAGTGCTTCGCCGATGCCGTTCTCGCCCAAGCCCGCGCGAAGGCGGGTCTGTGATGCGCTACACCGCCGCCAACTGGCCGAAGACGTTCGATTGCCGCGCCGTCCGTTGGGGCGACGCCTGGCATGGTGAGTCATTGGAGTTCCACGAGATATCGGACGACTACCCAACCGTCAAGGAAGCAAGGGACGACCTGGCCCTGCACCTTGAAATCTTTGGGGATCGTCCCCCCGGCGATGAAGGTTTTCACCGCGACCGCGCCCCGTGGTATCTGTGGCTTCTGTGGTATCTCTGGCCCCGTCACCTGAAGTGGATCGTGAGGGGGTAATCGCATGTACTGGACGGCCAACCGATGGCCCAAGACGCTGCACTTCTACGCCGACTACGATTGGCGCGACGGCCTGGGCAAGTCAACGTGGCAAGGTGAATGCGTCGAAGTTGGCCTGTGCACGTCGCGCTGTAGGCTGGAAACACTCTTGCCCGTCATGGACCGCGCGGCGACGATGTTGAAAGAGGCGTTGGCAGCAAACCCCAAGACTGTTTCGTACTGTCCGCTTGGCCGGTACATCGCCGGGTATATCCGCTGGCTTTTCTGGCCCCGGTGGGCGCGATGGACACGGAGGGGGTAATCCCATGTGGCCTTTCTGGCTTGCGTTCTGCATCTTTGCCATCCAGGGGCTTTGCGGTCTACTGGCGCTGGCGTTGAACCTGCCCCAGACTCAGATGTCAGAGGCGGCGTTGCGCTGGTCGCGGATGGTCAGCTTCCTTTTCGGCGGCTTTGTGGCCGTCAGCCTCCTCCTCTGGGGGCGGCCCTAGCCGATGTGGTGTAAGACCTTTCGACGTTGCCAATGGCGCCCCGAGTGCGAGGCCGCCAAGTCAACCAGGGGCCTTCCGCTGTGGGTCCACCAGTACCAAGAGGGTGGGATTGACGCCGCCGACCTCATCTACCTGCTCAACGGTTTCTGTGGCTACAACCTGAGCCTACCACCAGCTTTGCGCTAGGCCGTAGACGCCCCTTCCTGCGTCGATCAGACTGCCCCGAGTATCGTACTGCCCGCAGGACGATAGGGGCCTTGTAGCGCGTCTATGCGAGAGGGGGAACGGTGTATGGAGGCCATCACCGCCGAGCGGTTGATCGCCATCGCGCCGCACATCCAATACCTGAACAAGTCTCTTCCCTGCCTCGACCGTGACATAGACAACCTGCGGCATCAGGTTGAATGCCAGCGTTCGTACTGCGGCCTTCCCTGGTGGCGGCGCATCTTCAGGCGCCCGCCCGAGATTACGGCATGGCCTGAATACGTGGTTCTCGCCCAGCGGATAAGGGAATTGGTGGCGGCCTACGGCCAGCTTCCTGCTGACCAGAACTTCGTAGGCCACGCCTCATTCACGCGCAAGTCACCCCCGACCTACGCCGAAGTCGAAGAGCACGCCGGGCGCCTTCTTAACCAAGCCTTTCGCGGGTTGTTCTACGACAAGAACAGTCTGAGACTCGCCGTGTTTCAGGAGGGACTGGCATTCCGCATCCACTTTCGCGCGAATGTCGATTGGGACGACTTGGATGCAGGAGAACCGCTGTCCAGGGCGATTGACCTGCGCATCACCCCCGTTCCCGTTCAGATTAACCCGGTGCGTCTCTACGCCCCGTACATTGAGGCGCCACCCAATACCAAATGAGGGGGAATCCTGAGTGACCAGTTTCGATGCAGAAGTGAAGGTTTCGGTCCCGTGCGACAACTGCGCATCCAAGGAAACATGTGCCTTGTCCGCCGATGTGAGGAAGGCCGTCGCCGAGATGCCGCCCCGCGTGTTCAGAAGCGAGGTCGTTAACGTGGATCCTCTCACCACTCAGACGCGACACACTTTGGTTGTCTCGCCCATCGTCTACTGTGCCTTCGCAACCTCGCGCCTGCCGCGCATTTTCGGCGTTGCCTGTGGCATGGCCCCGGCCCAAGTGTTCGCCCAGCAACCCAGCAACAACTAGCACCCCACGCTGAGGCGTCGTCTAGCCGGTAGGACGCCGGGCCTTGAACCCGTCAACGCACGTTCGACCCGTGCCGCCTCAGCCAAGAACAGGAGGACTGCCCATGATCGACGATACCTGCCAACTATGCGGTACGGCCTTGGCCCATCAGGGCGGGTGCGCATGGTGCCCAGAGTGTGGTGAAAGCGAATGCGGATGAATAACGTGCCCCTCATGAGCGATGGTGAGCCAGTAACCCTGATTCCCGAAATCTTCACCCACCTGGGACTTCACGAGGTTGACTTTCTGCCGCTTCCCGCAGACCCAACAACGGGCCCGAGTCAGGCGCTGGCGGTCGCGGCGGCGGACCTCACGGAGAGACTGGCGGCCATCAAGGACGAACTTGACCGGCGCGGTGTCGTGATAGCGGGACTGATTCCCGAGTACGTCGTCGCATGTGTGGAGAAGACGGCGACGACGATGCCGGAGGAGGAATGAGACGTGCGGCTGACATTCAGGGTTTGCGTGAAGACGACGATGGAGTTGCCGCCGCCCCTTGAGTTTACGACGGGCAAGGCTATTCCCGACAGACCCGGCGTATTCGAGGTCATTCCGCCCCTACCCCGTTGCCAGTACATCATCTACTTTGACGTGTCTGACCAACCGTCCGTTCTCTTCGGCGATGTGATCAAGGCACCTCTCAAGTTCATGACGTGCGACCCTGAGTGCGCCGCCGTGTTTGAGCGCGGCAAGGCATACCACATCGACTTCACGCCGGCGGACTAACTCTCCACCATGTCCGCTTCACGGAAGGAGGGTGGCCATGCGGTTCCTGCAATGTACGCTATCCTCCGACCTGGACAACCTTATACTAGTACCCCTTGGCGACTTCCACATCGGCGACCCGCTGCATGACGGCCCGGGGCTCACAAGGGCAATCGCCTGGATAGTCGAAAGGCCCAATGCCTACGCGGTACTTCTGGGCGACTACTGCAACTTCGTCACCAAAAGCAGCAAGGGCGAAATCTTCAATCAGATGGAACCCCAGGAGCAAAAGAAGCGCGCCATCGCCGACTTAGCGCCCCTGAAAGGGCGGGTTCTGGCGGTCTGTGCGGGGAACCACGACCTCCGCATCTACCGCGAAACCGGCCTGAAGCCAGCGGAGGACATCGCGGTAAGTCTGGACGCGCCCTACGTGGAGGACGGGACGCTGATCTGGCTCCGGTTTGGCCGCTACAAGGGCCGACAGCGTTCCTACCACATCTACGCGACGCATGGATGGGCCGGTGGCAAGCAGGCCGGAAACAAGTTGAACAACCTCGTGGGTATCAGCGGACACGTGGACGCCGATGTTTACCTTCTAGGGCATGGACATGTGGTGACGCCCTTCAAGAAACTCCGCGTGCGCATTGACGAGCGGGCGGGCCGCGTCAGGTACGACACGCAAGCGTTCCTCTCTTGCGCGTCCTTCCTGGGATGGGGTGGATACGCCGAGCGCGGGGGATACCCGCCGGGAGCCAGGGGGCTTCCCCGTGTGATCCTGGGGGCCAAGGAGAGGGACATGGAGGTTACGATGTGACTTCGGGCGCTGGTGTGCGTGGACCTGAAAAAGGAGGCATCCCCATGACCCCCACCCCGCCTGTCGGTCAGATCATTCGCGTCCGCTGCACGCGCGACTGGTCGGGGATCGCGACCCCCGACACCCCATGTCGGAGGCGGCGCCTAGACCTGCTGTGCATGGTCGAAGCCGTCCATGACGATGGCACCCTGGACCTGGCGGTCATGATTGGGCGTCATTCGGCCCCATCCACTTTTGAAGAGGGCCATCTTACGGGCGTCCCCTTCTCGCCGCGCCCGGACGCGGACGGCTGGTATATCGCAGAAATGCCCTGGCTTCAGCCAGATGAGGACTTAGGGGGAAAACCATGACCCGCGACGACATCAAAGGAGGACTGACCCATGTTCAAGTTCGAGATCGTTGACGCTCAGCGGGAGGCGTGCGGCGAGTGGATCGAGCAGAGGCGATGGGGCCTCTTCCGATACGGCCCAAGCGGCATCCATACGGTCTTCACGATTCCCCTCACTGTCTGGCGGGCGCCGCATGATGAAATGTTTGGCCCCAGAACCATACGGCAATGACCCGCGATGACATCAAACCCGTCATCCTCCGCGTGCGCTGCAAGAATCCCGCCATGTCCATTGCGGAGCAGAAGGCCCTCGCCCGCCCCGAGATACTGGCGATCACTCGCACGGCGAAGCGCGAGGACTTGGGGAAGTTCACCCCGGAGCAGGCGGCCGACAGGATCCTGGGGGATTGGGACAGCTACCAGTAGAGGGGGAAGCGACGTGATACCGGAGACGGTGAAGATCGGGAGTGTCGAATATGCCGTGATTCGCGAAGGTGTGATTGACTCCGAGCCCGACCTTCTCGGGCGCCTCAACGTCAGGCGCGGGTGTATCAAACTTCGGAAGGATCTGAGTCCTGCCCAGGCGCCGCAGACGTTGCTACACGAAATTCTGCATTGCATCGAGTGGCACTGTGGAATGCAACACGGCGAGACCGTCGTCCAGATTCTAACAGACGTGATCCAGCGCAATCTTGCCGTATTTGCGGGGACGACCCAACTTCCCGATGTGGTGGACATTGTGGGATTGCAGTTTGCCGTGGTGCAGGTCGATGCCCTAAAGGATGCGTGCGGCGATGAAGACGAGAGCGCGGCGGTGGACTTCAACCCTTCGCAATGCTGCCTGCGCGTCGTGGCCGGAACGCTACAGTACATGATGTCGGCCCTGGTGGCCGCTGTATGCGTCTGTGCCAGCGGCATGATGAGCCTGGGCCTTTCCGAGAAGGAGGCCCGTCGCGTGGGCCGACTCGTTCATCAAGTTTTGCGGGACAACCCGTCTCTCTGGGAGAGCCAGATACCAGCCGAACGCCCATCGGCGAAACGACGTAGGCATAAGCCTGACGCCCCCAAAGCGGCTTAAGCTGGCTCTCCCAGAGGAACGGAAGGAGGGGGTTTCTGATGCGCGACAACGTAATCATCAGCGGCACTATCATGGCGGGGCGGAATACAGCCATTACCGCCGCCCGCTATTGCGCCCTCTGCAAGGAGGTTCTACCGCCCAGCGATGCCGTGTTGACGCTGTATGATCCCGTGCGCAAAGATCCGGTGCGTTTCTGCTCCTGGTCCTGTCTCGCCAAGTACGTAGCCAAGCAGGAGGACTGAGGCGTGGGGATCACACTTGCACCGGGCAATGTTCTCGTCAAACCCGAAGGAACGCATCTCTCCTTTCTGCGGGGCCGGGTCGTGGCCTCAACGGCGGCCAGGTGGTATCCCTGGCACGTCGGTGACATTGTGTTGTATGACAAGTGCTTCGCCCGAATGGTTCAAGACGGCGGGGAGACTTATCAAATCGTCTGGGATGCCGGTATCGACTGTGCGATTACGGAAGATAAGGACCAACCCATTGGCGGGTGAGGCCAAGTTCACGGATGAGGAATCGTCGGCGAGTGTGCCACTCTTCTCGCATGTTTCCGTGGGCGCATCGTTCTGCAGCCAGAAGCCCGAGTCAATTCCGATCCGTCATTGCGCGGCGTGTGGCAAGGAAATAACGGGTTGGCAGGTACAGTTCTGGACTGCACGCGGGCAGAAGAGAGTGGAAGTCTGCTGCTTCGACTGCGCCTGGGACTACGCCGCCAAGCTCGACCCGTCCTACGGTCCCGGAGTGGGACACGCGCCGGCGACGGGCCTGATGGCCGAACCCGCCAAGATTCTAGGGTTGGGATAGAAGCAGGAGGACTGACCGATGGGAGCCAAGCAACTGCCATCAGACACCGTAAACAACTGCGCCTACTGCAGCGGTCCCTTTCTTGATGAGGAACCCGCCAAACTCGTTCTGCGCGATCCTCAATACGAACATCCACTACGATTCCACGGTTATTACTGCCTGTTGGCCTTTGTGACTGAGACGTTAGAGTAACCCATTGGCGGGCCGCCCACCCACGGCTATTCGCTTATTACACGCGGCTAGCGACCGCATCCCCGGCTATTCGCTTATTACGCGCGGTTAGCGACCGCATGTGGGCGGCCCGCCGTTCCCTTGAAAGGAGGTTTTGTGGGTGGCGAAGACCCCTAAGATAATGGGGTACAAAGACCCAAGACCAGCCTCACCCTATATGGCGCCGATGCGAAGCGACTAAGGAAGGCACACCTTGATGAGTCGGTCACGTTGCTGGTCAAGGGCAGGATCAAGAGTCTGGATAACGAGTACGACCCGCGCGTGAGCCTGGACATCAAGACGGTGAAGCGGCAGAAGTAGGGCGAATGGAGGGGGTTCGATGAGCGCGGTCAAGGTCTTCACCGGCGACTTCCGCGTCGCGCGTGTCATGAAGGGTTTATCCGAGATGGGCGACAACTATGGGGAGTACGCGGAGATGTATCCCCCGACCATACAGAGGCGATGTACCGGGCTGTTTCATCCCGAGTACCCGCCGATAGGAATCATCAAAATGACCCTGAGTCACCCGGCGCCGTCCATTCGCTTCGAGGTAGGCCAGGTCTATTGCGTGCATCTGGAGCGCCGGGGAGAAGACCGCCTACCCGCGACAGAGATACCGTCAACGGATCACGAAGTCAGGCAGGCCATGCGCACCGAACGCTGGAACGGCGACATTGCGCAGTTCGCCGAGATGGTAAGCGCGGTAGAGGAGCCGGGGGCATTGCTCGATCCTGATGCCCACTGTTCCCTCAGTACGTTCCTCATCCACATTCAGACCCCCGCCCGCGACCTGTGGTTTGAACCCTACGAGAAGTACCGCGTGGGGCTGGAGTATTTGGGTACGGCGGGCTTTGTGGAACGGCCCGACCTGTGTCCCCTGTGTCAATCCCACAACCTCATGTGGCAAGACGGCCACGCCATCTGCTGCCGGTGTGGCTGGGAGGGCAATGTCGATAAAGCGAGGCCAGCGGTGAGATGAGCAAGATCATCGGCGCGATGCTGGTCAGGAACGAGGCGAACCGTTACCTTTAAGCGCCAGAAGTAGCGGGAAGCGAGGGGCAGACATCATGGCGGTAAACTTTCGTTGCGACGCTTGCGGCACGACCGTTCTCGGAATCTACCGTGACGGCAAGTGGCGGCAGCCCGAAGGGTGGTTTATCAATGATTCGCCCGGATGGCATCCGCCGCATTATGTCTGTAGCCGCGACTGCATTTCGGCCATGGCGCGCGGGTACATGGAGGAAGCAGGGCCCGACGTGTACATATGGACGAAGGACGATCATGTAGACCCCGCCGATGTGGCGAACCTCAAGCAACCCGGCCACTGGGATGCCGTTATGGACGGTCTGACAGCGGCATCATCTGAGGGGCGCCTGTAATGCCCAAGATCATAGGCGCGATGCTGGTCCATTTCGATCCCGAGTCGTTCCTTGATAATCTCTACGGTGGTCTCTACCCCGCCCTCGCCTCGCTCAAAGAGGCAACTTCGGGCCTTGTCATCCTTGATGATTGCTCCAACAGCAGCCTGCTAACCGACAGATGCAAGCTCTTCAAGCCCCTTCGCTTTGAATCGCTTCCCGAACCGACCTTCATGAAGAACGAACCCAAGGCGCGTGCGCGACTGTGGGAGATGGCCGCTGAGGAGGCCGGTATGGGCAACTGGATCCTGTGTCTTGATTCCGATGAGGTCATTGCCAGGCGCGACCAGGGTCGTTTCAATCACAGACTGCGTCAACTTGACGAGAAGTTGCCCGAGTGGGACAGGCAAAACACGGAGGAATCCGATGAGCCTATCAGTTATGCGGCATTCCAGTTGTTCGACATGTGGGACAGCTGTCACTACCGCGAAGATCAATGGTGGAACGCGCATACTCGCAACTGGCCCCTGATGGTCCGTTATCTCGGCCAGCCGAACGTGTGGCCCGACCAACCGGTGCATTGCGGGCGCTTTCCGCAAGGCGCCATCGGGAAGAACGGCATTGGGTTGAGTGCGCGCATCCAGCATTGGGGATGGGCCGCCCCGGAGCGCCGTCAGCGGAAGTTCGAGCGGTACAAGCTTCACGACCCCGACTGCAAGTACGGCATCAAGGAGCAGTATGAGTCAATCCTCGACCCGCACCCCAACCTTGTGAGGTGGCGCGATTGAACAAGACGACTGAATGGCCCAAAGAGCAGAAGATACGCGCCCTGACGATGCTGGCGGAGGGTCTGACCAGCGTTGAGGTCGCCAAGCGCACGGGCGTACCGGCTAACACCGTGCGTGGGTGGGACGCCGAGCAGAAGAAGATCCCAGACCCCGCCCTGAAGGCCGCACTTGACCTGGCGAAGGGCGAACGGGCGTCCGAACTCTGGGGGCTCCACGATGTCACACGCGATGCGATAAAGAAGCGCCTGGAGAGTGGCGACATCACAAATCAGGAACTGATTCGCCTGTGCCTGGAGACGCCCAAGTTGGCGCAGCTGCTGACGGGTGGGCCCACATCGATCACCCAACACGCAGGAAGTGCCCAGGAGAACATCGAGTTCTTCAGAAGGTTGGCGAAGAAGCCATGCTCGGCATCGCACTAACCGTGGGCTTCGCGTCCTTCGTGCTGGGCATTGTTGTCGGAGGCGTGGCCGGTATCTTCCTCTACCGCGCCCTGATCGCCGCGCTTCCCGATGCGCCTATCCCCGCCAAACCGCGACAGCGGGCGGGCATCCCCGACGAAGAGCCATTCGACCCGTCTGACCCGGAGGTGAGGGCAACTGCAGAGAGGCTTTCCGCTCTTTATTCCAAACGCAAGGAAGCCTAGACTGTACCTGCCCGAGGGGTGCATGACTTCAGAGAGTGGACGTTGCAGCAAGTGCGGTCGGCCCTACTACTGGGCGGTGATGTTCGACCATGCCTTCCACGGTGACGACCCCGCCGCAAAGGAGGCCGAGCAGAGGGCTGAAGTCAGATTCGCGGAGATCGCCCGCCAGGACATCTGCCCCGATTGCGCGGGCGAGTACGAGCGCGCGTTCATGACCCAATGGACAAACGCGCAAGCGAAGTGGATCGGCAACGTCGGTGATCCAATCAAGCGCACACCCGTCAATACGGTGTCCCAGGATGAGCGGATAAGGGCGGCCATCGAAGCCCAAAAGCAGAAAGGCAGGTGACAACGCATGGGCTTCAAGTTCAACGGCGTCTCGGGCACCATGGGCGGCAAGAGCGATCCCACCATCGGCGCTAATGTCGGCGGCACCCTGAAGAAGGGCAAGAAGTAGCATCCGGTGAGGGGGTAAGTTTGTGACCAGCATCCTCATAGCCGCCCCCGTCCGTGAGCGGCCGCACATACTGCGCGAGTACGTCAACGGCCTGAACGGCCTTGATACCGACGGCCTGGAAGTCTCATGCTTCTTCGTGCTGAACGGCGAGAACAGGGATGAGGCGCGGGCGATACTTGACGGTCTGCGCTACCCCACGGAGTTCTACGAGTGGGACGATGCCGGTGCGTACAACCGGGACGAAGAGACGCACCGCTGGACGCGGGACAACCTGTCGAACGTCGCGGCGATGAAGAACCTCATCATTGAGCGGGCGTGTGGGCCCATCCGCCCCATCGACATGATAGCGGGCGTTGCGTCAACCAAGACGGGGGTGCAAGTTATCACCCTCTCTGCGCCTGACAAGCTTAGGCCCAGCCACCTCTTCCTTGTGGATTCGGATCTTGTCCTTCATCCGAAGACCCTGCGCCAACTTGTCGCCGCCAACATGCCCATCATTGCCGAAGTCTACTGGACGCGCTGGAACCCCGGTCTCCCTCCGCAGCCCAACGCATGGGATCTGGACTTCTACACGTTCATTGTGGACAAGCAAGGCGACGAACCCGGCGCGAAGTACCGCGTCCCCGGCCTGTACAAGGTGGGTGGAACGGGCGCCTGCATCCTGATCAGGCGAGATGTCCTGGAGGCGGGTATCCGTTACGAACCCATTGACAACGTGTCGTGGTCGCAATGGGAGGATCGCGCGTTCTGCGTGCGCGCCGCTGTCCACGGCTTCGGCATCTGGCTTGACACGCACTACCCTGCTACCCATCTGTACAGGGAGAGTGAGTACGAGGCGTACATGAGGGGGAAGACAGATGGCAAACAGTCTGTGTCTTGGGTGCCTGCACCGCGACCTGTGCAAATGGCGGGATGAAGTAACGGCAGCAATTGAGGAAGCATCTTCGGGGCCGTCAAAAGGGCATGGAAGAGCGGTCTGTGACTGGCGAGGGACACCTGTTCTCAGAGCCAGGAAGTGTGCCGGATGCCTGATTAACCACTTGTGCCGGTTTCGCTCCCCGACCTGGCGACGCGGGAAAGCAGCGAGGCAATACGTTGGCCCGGTAGTAATCACAGACCATTCCGCCGGGGTGTGTCCTGCCGGAATCACGCATCTATCCTAACAGATGAAGCGAGGTGAGCCCATTGCCTGACGTTCGTACCGCAGGAGGCGGCAAGGGCGCAAAGTTGCAGCCCTGGCCCAAACCCGCGAAGCGTGTCAAGCAGTCCCCGGTGAAGTTGATCACGCCCAAGGCATCCATGCGTCCGGGCCTATCGCGCCCAAAGACGCCCCGATAATGCCATTCCGTAGTCAGCGTCAGCGACGTTTCATGTTCGCAGCCGAGGCCAGAGGTGACATTGAGAAAGGGACCGCCAAGCGATGGGCGGAACACACGCCCAACATTAAGTCCCTCCCCGAAAAGGCGAAGAAGAAGCCCAAGAAGACCACGAAGAAGAAGCACAAGCGTTAATGCGAGGGATGGTGCATGAAAGGCATCCATTGCCCCAACAAGGCGTGTGAGCGCAAGGTCGCCGTCATTCGTGACGGCGGGGTTCACATCACGTGCCCCAGGTGTAATGGTGACGTATTGGCCCTAACACAGGTGGGCATCAAGGACGCAGAGGGCGTGACGCGGACGGTGTATGTGGAATGAAAGGAAGAGGGGGAATCTTCGTGAAAATGAACCTTACGGTCTACGAGAAGATTGCAAAGGCGGAGTCACACCCCGCCTGTCCGCCCTTAGTGGAAGCGGTGCTGCACGGTGCGCGAAGGGTAGACTTGGGCAACGGGAACGAGGGCGTTATCACTTTCGAGTCGAACGGCATCCGCATTCTCGCAACCCAGGAGGCCATGAAGCCATATACGTTGTGGCGGGAGTTCGTGCTGGAAGTAAGGCCCGTTGACGAGGAGGAATCCGCATGACGTTCACATGCAAGGTGCAGCAAATCGGAACTATGGAATTGCCAGGTCCGTCCGGGTTTGTGAAGTATCTGACCCTTGTCGGCCAGAGTGACCCAGGTGCCTTCCCACCCGTTGACGCGCAGCTCCTAGCTTCCGCGGAAGACGCGGCCAAATACCACGTCGGCCAGATCCTGACCATTACGATTGAGTAGTAGCATCTAACAACCGATACCTCGTGGCCCTAGTGCGCTGTAATGCGCCGGGTGGCCCTGTGCTTCAAGGCATTGGGTCGCCCGGCGTATTTGTTTTCTGACGGGGGTTCATGATGCTGACCGCAAAGGACATCGAACGCGAACTTGGCCTTCTCATCCCCGAATACGAACGGCGCAAGAACCTGGGGATGTTCACTCCCGACGAAGAGCGCGAGGCCGACCAGAGACTCCGCGCCCTCCGCCTTGAGTATGAGTGTCTGCACGCGGCCGAAGATGATCTCTGGTTCATAGAGAACTTCGTCTACATCACGACGAAGGAGAAGGGCTTGATACTGCTCAAGCCCAACGTCGTCCAGGAGAGGCTTTATCGGGAGATCGTGCATCAGCGGACCATAGGCAAGCCCGTCAGGATCATCATCCTGAAGCCGCGCCAGACGGGTATGAGTACGATCACAGAAGCGTTGATCTACACCGACACCGCCACCCATCCAAACGTCAACAGCATGATCATCGCCCACGACGACGATGCGTCAAAGACCATCTTCGACATGTCGCGGCTCATCCATGATAACCTGCCCGCCCATCTTCAACCGGCGACCGCCTCCTCGAACAAGAAGGAACTGCTGTTCCGTAACCCGTCGTCGAAGGATCCGCGTCCTTCGCTGAACAGCAAGATCCTTATTGACACCGCCGCCAACCTCAGAGCAGGTCGCAGTTACACCATCCATAACTTCCACGGCTCTGAGGTGGCAGAATGGAAAGACGGCAAGCGGCTGATGGCCGCAATGATGCCCGCCGTTCCCGAGATGGCGGGTACGATGGTCATCCTGGAGTCAACCGGCGGCAACATCGGCGACTACTTCTACGACACCTATTGGGCGGCCAAGCGCGGGGAGAACGGGTTTAAGGCGTTCTTCTTCCCGTGGTTCGACTTCCCCGACTACACGCAGCCCTTTGATAGCCCTGACGCGAAGAAGGCGTTCCTGGCCGGTATAAGCAAGCCCGAGTTCAGCCCCGAAAGCGGCAAGCCGTCGGACTCATACGAACTGGCGATGATGAAGAAGTACAACCTGACGCCCGAGCAGCTGAACTGGCGCAGGATGATCATCGCATCGATCCAGTGCAACGGCGACTCGGACATCTTCGCCTGGCAGTATCCCTCAACCGAAGAGGAAGCGTTCCTGCATTCGGGCCGTCCGGTGTGGGACAAGAAGATGCTTCAGAAGCGGCAGTTGGCCTGCAAGGAGGGCGCGGTCGGCAACCTCGAACTGGCGGATAAACAAGTCAAGTTCGTGCCGATGTCGGGCGGCTACTTGGAGATATGGCACAATCCCGACCCCCAAGAGGAGTACTTCATCGGCGGGGACGTGGCCGAAGGGCTGGAGCACGGCGACTACTCCTGCGCCCAGGTTCTGGACTCGAACCTGAATCATTGCGCCGAATGGCATGGGCACATGGATCCCGATGAGTACGGCCATGAACTCGAAAAGCTCAGCGCGTACTACAACCACGCCCTTGTCGGCGTCGAGGCCATGCAGCACGGCCTAACCGTGATCCGCTATCTGCGCGAGAAGAACACGCCCCAGTACAAACGCACCTACGTTGATAAAGAGACAGACGAGATGCGCGAGGAACTTGGGTGGGCGACGGACAAGAAGACGCGCCCGATCCTTGTGGACGGCCTGGGACGTGTCTTGAGGACGGAGGAACTGAAGACACATTCCCGCCGCTTCATAGATGAATGCCTGACGTTCATCCGCGATGCCAAGGGCAAGCCGCGTGCGGTCAAGGGTAAGTGCGACGACACGATCATAGCCATGGGTATTGCTGTCCAACTGACGGAGATGTCGCCGGCGCCAAAGGTCGAACCCTTTGTTCCCGGCAGAGCCAAGCAGGTCAAAGACACCGACAAAGGGTGGAAGCATCCCTCCGTTGAGGAAGAGGAGGAGGACGAGCAACTGTGGGCGATGTAACCTTTTATTCGCCGCCTGACGAGCATCTGGAGATCCAGCGGCGGTTCCAGTTGGACTACTCCGCCGCGAAGGCGCAGAAGAGTAACGACAACGACCGCATGATCAAGCTCGATTCATACTACTACGGCGAACAATTGAAAGCGCCTGCGGAAGATTGGATGCCCAACCCGCAGACGAACTTCTTCCAGGCCAAAACCGAAGAGATCATAGCCAACAGCGTATCCAGAAGCTACAACGCCTCTGCGGCGGCGACGGAACCCGGCGACGATGAACTTGCGGACCAAGCATCGGCCATGTTCCTGTTCGTGCTACAGAAGAGCAGGTGGCCCGAGAAGGAAGAGCGGCTGGAGCGCCTGCGCGCCAAGCTCGGGGATGCGATACTGAAGCCGTACTACGACCCCAGCACCGAAGACATAAAAGTTGACGTGGTTAGCCCGGTCAACTGCTTCCAGGATCCCAACGCCCTTGACATCGACGATTGCCAGTTCTTCCTCTACGCAAACAAGCGGCCCCTCTCCTACATCAAGAAGCGGTGGCCCGAGAACTGGCAGTACGTTGAATCCGAATCATCTTTCGGCGATGTGGAACTCTACGGCGATACGGGCACGACGCTTGACCGCGACCATCCGATTGTTCAAGCCGAAGAGGATGATGCGGCGGCAATCTCCAACCTTGCCGCCTCGCACACCCACGCGATGGTGTACGAGTACTGGTATCTGGCCGATGGCGGCGTTCACGTCGCGCACCTGGCCGGTTCCAACCTCGTCGTGCTTCACCACAGCAGGGACGAGGAGAAGACCAAGAAGACGTTCTACAACCACCGCCAGCTCCCCGTCGTCCCCGTTCCCTGCATCAAGGATGAGGCGCGGTTCTGGGGCCGGACGCCGATGGAGGCGTGCGAGAAGATCCAGGACAGCATCGACTTCTACGACCGCGAGATCGAAACGAATGTGAAGGCGGTCGGACATCCCCAGACGATTTGCCAATGGAAGAACATCCTCAATATCAAGAAGCTGACCAACGCAATCGGTCTGGTCCTGCCCGTGCGTGACGTGAACCAGATCAAGCGCCTGGAGGCCGCCCAACTCCCCCCGCACATACCGCAGCAGCGTGAAACAAAGAAGTTCGAGATGGACAAGCAGACACGCACGTTTGATGTCAGCCGTGGCGAGAAGCCCGGCGGCGTCCCGACGGCTACGGGCATGGCTCTTTTGAATGAGGCGGGCGCCAGGAGCGCAGTCGCGATGGTGGCGATGAAGAAGCAGGCCATGGCCCGCTTGGCCGAGCAGGTCTATTCCCTGTGCCTGCAGTTCTGGCCGGAGGAAAAGTGGCTTCGGATCCTTGGCAAGAACGGTGTGCCACAGGACTTCTGCTACGAGCGTGCCAACCACGTTGAGCTTCCCCAGTATCGCATGGTCAAGGAGGTGGACGCAGAGGGCCAACCGATTCTAGAGGGCGGGAAACCCACGTGGAATCGGGAGAAACTCGACGCCAAGCGCAAACGCGCCTACTTCGACTGGACGTGGGAGGGGTCCGATGCCTTCCAGATCACCAGAGCGTTCAAGATGCAGCAGGCCAAAGAGTTGTTCCCCATCGGGGGCATAGACATTGAGGGTCTGCTTGACATCTCCGAGCTACCAGAGAGGGAGGCGATCAAGCAGCGACTCAGGAAGCGCCAGGAACTCAACATGATGTCCCCAGACGGCAGGATAGCCGTGTGGCTGCCGCTGCCGCGAGAGGAGGATCTGACACCGGAGGACAAGCTGAGAATCCTGCTCGAACAGAACCCCGAATTGCTTCAAGGCATCCCCGCCCTGTTGCAAGGGGCGGGCATGACTCCTCCCGTAGAGCCCCAGATGCCGGGACAGCCCGGCGTGGGACAAGCCCAACAGATGCCCGTTCCCGCCGTAGGGCCGCAACTGCCAGCGCAACTGGAACAAGTGCGGCAATTCGGCGTCGAGCCTCCGGTTCCGCCGGAGGCGCTTGACATGGGCCGCCGTGTCGGCCCCGCGACCCTCGCGTAATCGGGACGCTACAGGGAGCGCAAAACCCTGAATAAGTCCACCGCGGGACTATAAAACCGGAGGTAATCCAATCAATGGATACCGTGTTTGATCTCCAGATGTTCGCTGACGACGACGACGACACCGACGCCCCGGTGACAACGGGCGACGTACTGGACGACGATAGCCAGACGGCTACTGGTGAGCCGGAAAAAACCCAGAAGCTCCTGACCGAGCGGGAAGCAGCGAAGATCATGGCCCGCGAACACAACAAGGGCAAGAAGCAAGCGGTGCGTGAAATCGAGAAGGAGTTCGGCTGCGACAGGGACGAGGCCAAGGCGATACTCGCTTCGGCCAGACAGATCCAGGAACTGCTCAACATCCCTCTATCGCAGGTGCATGAGTTCCTGCGGCAGAAGATGCAGCCCCCCCTACAACAGCCCCCCGTCGATCAGCAACAGTACCCACCCCCGCGCCGCGAACCCCAGAGGGATCCCGAAGAGGACGCGGATCATGAGTTCCTGCGCAAGCAGCGGACTGAGGAGAAGCCTCTGAGCGAACTGCGCCAGCAAATCGGTGACGACGTGTTCAATGAACTACTGCCGAAAGCCGAGGAACTGGCAAGTGAAGAGGATATGCCCGTAGTCGCCGCCCTTCGCTATCTACTCCCGAAGGAGATGTCCAAGATCGTCGCCAAGCAACGCGCTTCCGCCGAGGCCGGCGCCTTCGAGAAGTTCAAGGATGGGCGGATCTACGCCGTCGAATCCGGCGGCGGTGCGGCAGCCAACATGGAGCGCGAGGAAGTTCTGGAGGAGAAGGAGGAGAAGGCCCGCAAACGCGCGGGGCTCACGCGCAAGGAATGGGTCGAGCGCCGCAAGCTCATCGCATATGCCAAATCCCAAGACGGCGGCAAAGGTGCTCCGAACATTGAGATGTGGCGCACTCTCAAGAAACAAAACAAGAGGTGACATAGATGGCTTTCCGTTGGGTAGGAAATCGTCACGGTACGACCCCGCAGGTTCATGCGTTCTATATGACCGACTCGGAGACGGCTGTTGCAGGCCGTCTCTTCAAGTTCTCGTCACAGCGCATGACCAAGGAGGGTAATGGAGGGACAACTCCCGATGCCCTATGCATCGAAGACGTGAACGCCGGTACGGACGTTGAGGCTGATTTCATTCTGCTTGACTCAGCCGACATCCTGGAAGCGAACTACGTTGGCACGGCTGACGCCACGTTTCTGAAGGGTCAGCAAACCGCCGACCTTGATACGAGTGCGGACAACCTTCTGGCCTCCGATGTCACGACCGGCTGCATGTTCATCCTATCGGTTGACACAACCAACCTCGT
>Ga0315288_10000387_pt1 | contig 55743 bp, 62 predicted proteins | sample YL17G11_20_MG_FD_203454 | JGI IMG/M metagenome (GOLD analysis project Ga0315288, IMG submission 203454) | Sediment microbial communities from Yellowstone Lake, YNP, Wyoming, USA - YL17G11_20 | ecosystem: Environmental > Aquatic > Freshwater > Lake > Sediment | place: USA: Wyoming | collected... | reverse complement strand
GCTGCCGGTGATAAAGCCATCACCGCAGTACGGCGTTATCGTCTGACAGCTTGCATTGCAGGTGGCCGTGTTGGGAGGCTCGCAGGTCTCGGGGCTGGTAACAAAGGTGTCACCACAGACCGGCACTCTCGTCTGGCAGCTTGCATTGCAGGTGGCCGTGTTGGGAGGCTCGCAGGTCTCGGGGCTGGTAACAAAGGTGTCACCACAGACCGGCACTCTCGTCTGACAGCTTGCATTGCAGGTGGCCGTGTTGGGAGGCTCGCAGGTCTCGCTGCCGTTGACCACGCCATCACCACAGACCGGCGCCACGCAATTTGGATAGGTGCCGGTGTAGCCTGCAGGGCAGCCTTCGAAGGTGGTTTGAATCGGACCGAGGCTTATCTTGTACGGTTTATATTCCGCGCCTCCCGGAAGCCCTTGATTGTAGAAAGAATCATAGCCTTCGATCACCCCGCACGCGCCGTCTGGGACGTCGCCGCCACTCATCGTATATTCATGCTTGTTTGACCACCTGATATAGCCGTAGGTGGGAGGCGGCCCCGCAGTCTTCTTGTAGCGAACCACTGGGCCGGTCGCGCAGCCCCAGTAGTTGTTCGTGGCATCGACAGGCTGAACGTTTCCACTGTTCTCACTATTCACCAAGTCGAGGCCCGTGTTCCCCCGGAAGATGTTCCAGTTGATGCTCGTTCCAGGATTCCCTCCGGGGGTCGCCTCGTGCCCGATTAGTAAAATCCCGTCGCCGTTGTTCTGAATCGTGTTGTTGAGGATGTAGACAGTGTTGTTTCCTGTCGCGATATCCTGGACGACGGCCGTAGCGAAGCCCTGGATGATGAAGCCAATAAGTGTGACGCCCTCTGCAGCGATGGTGACGCCAGTCCCTGTATCGCCGCCGAATCCTCCCTGCAGCACGGGCGCGTTCCACGCCGCGCCGGCGGTCGTCAATCCACCCGGATCGCCATGCAGAATCAGCCCACCGATCGTAATTGTCACGTTCTCCTGGTATGTGATTCCGCCCTCGACGTGGACCGTCATCGCATCCGGCGTCAGGGAGTGGGCCGGGATGTAGTTCAGCGCGGCCTGAATCGGATTTGAGCACGGTTGATTGCCACCCGCGCCTGGGTCGCAATCCGCGAACGTGAAGGAGTATGTAGTCGCGCCGCCGCCGGTCGTGAAGTATGGATCGCCTGTCAAGAGTGTCTCAGCCGCCGCAAGCGTGCCCATCTCCAGCGGCACTCCGCTGCTATCTGCAAGCGTCACGCCGGCATCGGCGGCGAGGGCAACGATGTCGCTGAGGCCTGGACCCTCTTCAGCTGGAGCCGCATCAACTTCGCCCTCATCCGCCGAGGCTGCTTCGGTGGAGGCGGCCTCAGTCGAGGCCGGATCCGTCGGGGCAACGTCGGTTGGTGCTGCATCCGTCGGAGCCTCGTCCGTGGGCGCCACCTCCGTCGGGATTTCGTCCGTTGGAGGAGGTTCCGTGGGCGCGGCCTCTGTGCTATCAGGCGGCGGAGGCGTGGCTTCATCAGCCAGTGCGCTCAATGGAGACACGAGCGAGACCATTAGCGGCAGCATCACCACGATGGAAATAATGGATAATCTCTTGTTGCGCTTCATTGCATTGCTCCTGGGTCGGCGGACCAAAGGGCCGCCGCGCCCGATAGAAAACCGCCGTCCGGGGCGGTCACACCCTCAGGGTTCAGATTCTCGACCCCTGCCAATGTAGTTACCTTACAAGACTGTAAGGTACATATCAGTGTACTCAATTCCAGGCAAAAGTCAATAGGGTCCCCAAAATCGCAATTATTCCATATCGGAGCTTTTTAGGGGGCTTTATGAAGTCGCCTGTCCCGGCCCCGGCGCACCTGGATCCACTTCCGGTGGCTCAACAGCCCGCTGGCTAATTCGGACGAATGACTCCAATTGCAGCATGGGTCCGAGGCGTGGTCCTTGGCGCCGGGTTTCGATGCCCCTCGGGTGTAAGTTTGCAGATCCGTGAGGGGATCTAACCAACCTGTAAAGCCCATTCGCGGCCCGCGCTCCTATAATTCGGGCAGCTTACTGCCCCGTGCGCCTCCTGCGCAAAAGCCCCGGGCTTCCGGGCGTAAAGACAGGACCTCGCAGCGGTGCGGCAAGCGCCGAAAAATCCATCACTCGATAAGGGCAAACCCGGCGAAAGCCGGGGACGCAAAGCCATGGGTCTACCGCCGTTCTATTGGCGATGACCGCCAGGCTGCCGAAGTGACGCAGTTTCCATGGTTCGATCGTGGATCTACCGGGCGCCCTCGTCGGGGAGGAAAGACGAGTGGCGCTCAGACTTTTTCGCGGCGTTGTTTCCCTCAGTTTGATACTCGGCTGCGCGTTGGCGCTGCCGGAGGCTCACGTTCGGGCCGGGAGCCTCAAGACACCGGACCTGGCCTTGCCGGCTTTGAACACGTTTGCCACACTGGTGATGAACGGGGAGGCGGACCAGCTGCGGGGAGTCTATGCACCCAGACTATTCGCCGACCGCGTTGTGCAGCAGCCGGATGGAGATCCCGGATTCGTTTCCCCCAGGCAGAACGTATTGACGCAATTCAGCCGCGCCTCGCAGATGGGTTCGACGGGTCTGCTGGCCCACAACACCCTGGCGGGCTCCCAGTTCACGCTCCTCCACAAGGGTCAGGTCATCTTTCTCGTGTACGGAGATGGACGGAAGGCAGCCTATGTCGTCACGCAGAAGCTTCGCTATCAGGCTCTTCAACCGGAGAGTGCCTACAGCGACTTCGCAAACCTGCAGAATGGGGATCGCGTGGGCGCTTCCGAACTGTTTTCCAGAATCTACGGCCGCAGCGGCGGAATCGTTATGCAGACCTGCATCGAGGCCGACGGCATGTCCACCTGGGGACGCCTGTTCGTTATCGCTCAGCGCTATTCCGGCCAGAGGCTCTCGAGACAGACCTGCAGCGCCTGCCGGTGAACCAGGGTGCCGGCAACGGACTAGCACCTCAAACCAGTGCGGCTCGGCCGAGACAAACCACCTTTTGTCCCTGGTCGCCGGCGGGGAAAGCCTCGAGTTGGGTCTTGAGGCATGGAAACTGGAGCAGGCTAGGCAAGCCCGGCACGTATCAAGACGCTGATCTGATTACCTGCTAGAATTGGCGAAGGCTGTGTCTCACGCCGCGTGGGCATTCTTGACTTGATTCCATCCAGTGCATACTCAACGCGCTCTCCTTGGCCTGTGGTTGACACTCGGCCTGTTCCTGACCGCCGCAGCCTGCGAAACGTCCGTACCCGCCTCGTTCGTATCCACGCTCACGCCTGCAGGCAGTCCCACTCCTGATCCGTGCAGCCCGCCGAACCTGCCCTCCACCGTCAAGCCTGTGAACGACCTCATGCGCCAGTTCGATGACTACGCCGCGCTGGCTACCAACATTGTGCAATCCGATCTGGTCAAGGTCATCCCTCCAATGCAGGCGATTCGCCGCGCCGCCGAGGATCTGGTCGTCCCTGCGTGCCTCGCTGATCTGAAGCGCTTCGAGCTTTCCTACATGGATACTACGCTGCAGACCCTGCTTCTATTTCAAAAACCAAATCCCAACGCCGCAGCTCTGGCCACCGGGATCAAGCAAGCCCGCGACTACCACGATCAGTACATCCTTGAACTGGCGCGCTTGCTCGGCGTAACGCTTGTCGCACCCACAGCGGCCGCACCAGTGGGTACCACGCCGGCTCCCTAAGCGACTGCCTACCTGAATGTCATGCGGGAAGTCCCTTTGACTTGCCGCTCATAGCTCAGCCACCAGGTTTCGAAATCTGGGGATTCTGCGCACCCCTGGCAGCTCATTCAACTTGGTGTGAAGAATCCGTGGAAACGGAATCCCTTATTACTCCCTACATAATGAAAATGGAACTAGTAGTAGTAGTCGGGGCTGTGGATGGTGTGGACAGGACGCTGTCACCCGCACTGGTAGACATGCAGTTGGGAGGCAGCCCCACAGATGCGGCCAAGTCGCCTCGAAGTCATCCACCGGCTTGTGTGCACAGTTTCTGGATGTTCAGATGGCGTGATTGCACCCGCAGCCAGCAATCCATATCTGGCTACTGAAACACGGCACCCCCCATATATGGGGGGTGCGTTTCTCTCACTTTTCTGCCGGTTTCGCTTATTTTACGCCCACTGTCCACAGCGGGAGGGGCTTATCCACATATTTGGGGGTGTTATCCACAAATCATGCGTCTCCGCTGGCGGGGACACACCCCACATATGGGGTGTCAGATGCTCGTAGATGTCTCCAAGCCGTTGGCGGATGCGAGCTCGTCCAGGCGGACCTCGATCTCATCCAGGTGCGTGTCCAGAGCGGCGATCTTCTCATTCAGGGGGGCTCCCAACAGGCCCAGCTGACGGCAGGCCTCGGTCCAAGAGCCGCCCAGCGGTTCGAACAGCACCATGGCGGCCAGCGTCCATGTGTGGATCAGCGGCCACAGGCCGGCCAGCGGGGTTTCGCCCACAAGAAGCGCTCGAATCCCCTTCTCGTAGTAGTTCAGCCGGGCGGCATGCACGCGCGCATCCACCTTGGCGCGCGCTGCTGCGGCCAGGAACTCGATCTTCCAGGGTTCCAGCCAGCTCTCCAGGACGGCGGCGTCTATCTGCGCCGCGCCCAGCAGGCTGAAAACTGCGGCGGCAAAATCCGGGCGCTCCGCCGCCTGGGCACGCGCCGGGAAGTCGCGCAGCAGGCGCCGTTCGGCCAGCGGGCCGCCGTTCAATTCGGCGACCGCATTGGCGGCGTCATTCACCGCCGCCAGGTAGCGTTGAACGTCTGCAGCGCCGGCTTTCTCCCCGCTGAGGTCGTTGAGTTCGAACCAGGCCTGGCGCGCCGCGGCGTACAGCGCGCGGCAGCGGGCCAGGACGAACTGCGGCGCCCCAAACTCAAAACCGGCCCGCAGCCCAGCCTGGATGAAATCGAAGAACTTCTCGCGCTGATACAGCAGCATGGGGTCGTACAGCTCCCAACCAAGCATCGGATCTGTACGCAGCTCGCGCGGCGAGCCGTAGTCTGATCGCGACCGGTGCCGAATATCCAGGTGGAAATCCGGCGTGAGCTTGACGATCTGCCGCGCGGCAGCGGGTTGCTGGCCGTGGACCAGAACCAGGTCAATGTCGGTTGTGCCGCCCAGCATCGGGTCTTCACCGGAGACAAGAGAACCCGTGAGGTACGCCGCCACGATGGTGTGGTCGTTGTACGATCGCTCCTGGGTAGTCTCCTTGGCAATGCGAATCAGGGTTTCTCGGGTGACGCGCATCGGGACCTATGGATTGAGGGGCAGGCTGGGTTGGAAGGGGCTCAATTGCAGGTGTTCCCGGATGCGGTTCTCGATGTACTTGAGGTGCCCCGGATTCTGGACGATGTTCAGGGCGTTCGTGTCGATGGCCAGGACCGGCGAATCGTCGCGCGGCTGCGCATAGAATTCCTCATAGGCCCGGTTCAGAAGCTCTATGTAGCCCTGCTCCATATTGCGTTCATAGGGGCGGTCCCGCAGGGCGATCCGCTGCATCAGCACGGCTGTGTCGGCCCGCAGGTAGACGATGAGATCGGGCCGTGGGATCTTCTCGCCCAGGGCCTCGTGAACCCGGTGGTACACAGCCAGCTCGTCGCCCTTGAGATTGATGCGTGCGAACAACGCGTCCTTGGCGAACGTGTAGTCGGAGATGAGGGACTTGCCGGCACCCAACAGTTCGGGCACGGAGCGGCGCTGCTGATGATAACGGCTGAGGAGGAAGAAGATCTGCGTCTGGAAAGCGTAGCGCGCGCGGTCACTGTAGAAATCTGAGAGAAAAGGATTCTCCTCGAAGATCTCGAGCAGCATCTCAGCCTCCAGCATCGGCCGCAGGAGACGCGCCAGGGTGGTCTTGCCCACACCGATCACCCCTTCAATGGCAACATACATATGTGACTCCCGAGGGGACGTGGCAAGGATACCATACTACTCCATGCCGACCCCTCGCTACGATATAATTTTCGCATGCCCTGCATATGCATTGTGCCTGCGGTGGAGGGGATTGGAGGCATGGCCGCATTCCGGCAGAAATTCGAGGCGGGACTTGGACGGCGCGGCGTTGCGGTATCACACGATCCAGAAGACAAATGCGATGCGGTGCTGGTGATCGCCGGCACACGACATATCCTGCCGCTGCTCAGGGCGCGCCGTCGGGTGCGCATCGTGCAGCGCCTGGATGGGATCAACTGGATTCATCGAAGACGCAATACCGGCCTGCGCCATTTCCTGCGCGCCGAGTACGGCAACCTGATACTGTCACTGATCCGCTCCCGCATCGCTACGCACATCCTGTATCAAAGCGACTTCACACGGCGCTGGTGGGACGGATGGTACGGAAAACCGTTGAAACCCTCGTCTGTCGTTCACAACGGCGTGGACCTTGACGAGTATCATCCGGAGGAGGCGGGCCGCCATGCCATGGAACGCCGCAGGCTGCTGGTGGTCGAAGGCAACCTGGGCGGCGGCTACGATATGGGACTGGACAACGCGTTGCAGCTGGCCGAGAGCTTGCAGCAGAAACACGGTTTTCCGGTCGAACTGATGGTGGTTGGCAAGGTCGAGGCAGATCATCAGGCCGCGGTTCGCTCGCGGGCCGCGATTCCCATCCTCTGGGCGGGGGCGGTGCCCCGCGAGCGCATCCCGGAGATCGATCGCTCGGCGCAGCTCCTTTTCTCTGCGGATCTGAACCCGGCGTGCCCGAACGCCGTGATCGAGGCCATGGCCTGCGGGCTGCCCGTGGCCGCTTTCGACACGGGCGCTCTGAACGAGCTCGTCCTGGGGGACTCGGGTCGGCTCGTGCCGTACGGTGGCGATCCCTGGAGGCTCGAGAAACCGGACGTCCCTGCACTGGCAGAGGCCGCGGCCGCGATCTTGCGTGACCAGCCCCGCTTCAGCCGCGCGGCGCGGGCTCATGCAGAGCAGGCGCTGGGGGTCGAGAAAATGGTGGACAGCTACTTGAAGATCCTGCTGGAGGCCTAGATGGACCGAGAGATTCATGAGTTTCTGCTGCGTCACCTGAAGGCCATTCAGGAGAACGATACTGCCGGCTACCACGCGACCACTGCACCCGAGCTCATGCTTTACGAGTGGTGGGTCACGCCGCACCGCATCGAGGGACTCCCGTTCCACGAATTCATGATGGGATCGAATGCCGCCCGGGGCACAGTCTTCGGTTCGGACGCCAATCGGAAGGCCGAGGCGCGTTTCGACCTGACCAATCTGGCCATCCAGCGCTACGGGGACGCGGCCATAGCCAGCTACACGCTGCTGGTTAGCACCGCGCTTCCGGAGGGCGTGCAGGTGGTGTCACACAACGAGAGCCGCGTCATGGTGAAGCAGGCTGGACTGTGGAAGGTTGTGCACGTGCACAAATCCCCGGCGTGGCCGGCTGCGCACATCCAGCCAACATGAGCGGGCGGTATCGCGGCCGGCTTGGCCTGCAGCAGCGGGTGCTTCCCGAATACCGCGTGCCTTTCTTTGATCTGCTGGCAGCAGCCTGCGACGGGGGATTGAGCGTCTTCGCAGGGCGGCCCAGGTCGGCAGAAGGCATCGTGCTCGGCGAGCCGCGGCTGGCGAAGTACTCCCCTGCCGTCAATGTGCACCTCCTGAACGGACCGCTCTACTTGTGCCATCAGCGCGGCCTCACGCCCTGGTTGGATGCGTGGAACCCGGACGCCCTGATCGTGGAGGCAAATCCACGCTACCTGTCAACTTCGTCCGCCGTGCGCTGGATGAAGCTGCGAGGGCGCCGGATCATCGGCTGGGGGCTGGGCGCGCCACCGATCACGGGGCTGTTCAGCGGTCTTCGGCACGCGCGGCGAAAGCAGTTTCTCAAGCAGTTTGATGCGTTGATCGCATACAGTCAGCGCGGCGCGCGTGAGTACGTGGCTGCCGGCTATCCGGGCCAGCGTGTGTTCGTCGCCATCAATGCGGTTGCCCCACGCCCATCCCCAAGGCCTGAGCGCAAGCTGCCCGCGGATCAGGCGACCATCCTATCTGTGGGTAGATTGCAGAGGCGCAAGCACGTAGACTTCCTGCTGCGGGCGTGCGCTGAGATGCCGGAACCCCGACCCAGACTGGTTATCGTCGGCGATGGGCCTGAACGTGCTCGACTGGAGCTGCTTGCGAGGCAGGTATATCCCGCCGCGCAATTCACCGGGGCCAAACACAACACCGAGCTGGAAGCGCACTTCCAGGAGGCCGATCTGTTCGTCCTGCCCGGGACCGGCGGACTGGCGGTGCAAGACGCGATGTCCCATGGCTTGCCCATCATCGTCGCGGAGGGCGATGGCACGCAAGACGATCTGGTCCGCGAGATAAATGGGTGGCAGATCCAGCCGGAGAACTACCAGGCGCTGGTTGCCACCATGCGAGAAGCCCTGTCTGATCTGCCGCGCCTGCGCAGAATGGGGGAAGAGTCCTACGGGATCGTTTCGAGGGAAGTCAACTTGGAGTCGATGGTGGATGCGTTCGTGGGGGCGCTGAACGGGTCGAACTAGGAGGCGTCGCGATCACGCGCGGGCGCCAAACTTCAGCGCCGGCAGCTTCTCGAACCAGCCATTCAGCTGCTTGAATACAGGGGCATCGCCCTTGCGCTCTGCCAGGCGCCACATCTGCCACAAGATGAGCATCGGCGCGACCAGGCGCCCGAACGACCATGGATAGAAATCGAAGGTTGGGAGCAGGAACTCCAGCAGGTAGGCAAAGCCAAACCACAGCCACTCGTGCGGCGTCTCCAGGCGCTTGAGCATCAGCAGGAAAGAAAGCGCCACGAAGACAGCGTGGTGCTCCCACACCACCGGCGCGCTCAATGTCAGCAGAATGAATAGAGGTGGGATGGCGTTCAGCAGCTGCGTGCCGGAATCGCGGGATTTCACGAATTGGACGCGGCGCGCGCTGCGGACCATCGTCCACAGGCAGGCCACTGCGAGCAGGGACTTCGCGAGGTAGATCAGAATGTGCCTCCAGAGCACGTCTATGGGCAGGAACTGGGCGGTCGAGCGCACGAATGAATCGAAAGAAGTGTCGTGGTAGATCGTGTTATTCGATAGCGCCAGACCCTGCCAGTGCTGCAGCACATTCAGGAATGGCATGAAGCCATCCGTGACGACGGTCAGGCCTGCAATCGTGATCAGGCAAAGACTGAACCAGGCCAGCCAGCGCCAGTCCTTCTCGAGCAGGAATGCCAGTACCAGGACCGCCGGCGAGCCTTTCAGGTGCACGGCGAGCGCCAGCATCAAGGCCGAAAGCAGCGTCCGTTTTGGATACAGCAGCAGCGCAAGGAAGATCAGGTTCAAGGTGTGCAGGTTGACCTGCACGTAGACCAGCGTCCGCAAGAGCGGCGCATTGGCCAGCATGAATGCAGTGGTCACGACGGCGGCAAAGCGGGCGCCGAAGCCGTATCGCTCCAGGATCCGCTGCAGCAGGAAGTAGAAAGCGGCGAACGAGACGAAATCCAGCAGCCAGAGAACATTGAAGAACGTCTGCTCGCCGGCGGGTACCAGGAACTGCGTCAGCGTAGCCCACAATGGCGGGTAGAAATACGAGCCGTGCAGCGGCTCGTTCCTGTACATCGTCGCGGCCGACTCAAAATAGTAGCTGTAGTCGCCGTAGCGCCAACGCTCGCTCAGGATGTTCAGGTATGACCAGCAGACGATGAAGAATCCGGAAACGGTGAAGAGATTGCGCCTGGTCACCGATCCGGACTGCACGAGAACCAGCAACGCGCCGGCGGACACCCACAACAATGCCACCGAGGCAAGCGTGACCGGCAGATTGATCAGTGGCGGCTGCTGAATGAACACCTCGAAGCCGCCGCTGCCCAGCTCCAGGCTTATGACACACACACTGGCCGCGACCAGCAAGCTGAGCACAGCCCAAACGACCAGCGCGCTGCGCGCAGAACGCCTCATGGCATCAATTCGACGTATTGCGCGGCCACGTAACCCGGCTTGTTATTGGTGCCTTTGATGGCCAGCCATTGGCCTTCTGCCCCGATCTTGGGCAGGCCCGTGCTGGCCGGCTCCAGCACTGTCAATCGGGACCCTGCTTTCTCGACGCTCGTCTTGGCCGCGCCGCGCGAGGGTGCGGCGCGCACCGCGAGCCCCAGTGGGCCGACACTGTGGACAACCATCACCTGGAATTTCTTCGGCTCTGAAGCCGGCGGCGGGACCGGCGCGGGAGGCGGTGCATCTGACGGAACAACCTCCACGTACCAAGCCGCGACGTAACCTTGGTGTCCGTTTGGGTCGCGCACATGGATCCACTCGCCCTGCCTGCCGATCTTGCCCAGTGCTCCCGCTTTCTCCTCGATGACGTTGAGCCGAACGCCGGGCATTTCGGCGTAGATTGCCGGGTAGTCCGTCGATGGATGCGGTCTCAGGCGCAGTCCGGCTGTTGCCGATGGCAGCGGCCAGACGTACAAGTCGGTCTCAATTGGCCCGGGGACCGGCGCCGGTGGGGCAGTGCTGCTTCGATACCAGGCTATGGCTTTGATGGTTCGCTGCAGCTTCTTGCCATGGCTGAATCGCGACAGGAGCGTCGCTTCTCCGGTATCAACCGGGTAAGGCCAGGGGTCCAGCATCAGATAGTCGTTGCCCAGGCTCTTGTAGAGCAGAACCCAGTGGGTTTGCAGGCCGCGAGCGGGCGAGAAATCGACCTCCACAATGGCGGGCTGTCCGGATGCCAGCGACGCCTCGATGTCCGCGATCGGGGCGGCCGAATCGCCGCAGAGCGTGAGTCCGGTGAACTTGATCTGCGGATAGAGCTGGGTTATGGCCCCCCAGACAATGGCCTGGTTTATGAAGCCGCCGACCCTCTTGAGTTTCCGATTGAGAGTCCCCGGGGTTTCCGTCAGTCCCCAGCCGCTGGCGTACATGGCCACGCTGGTCAGCGCGCAGCCGACGTAGCCGATGGTCCCGCGGCCCCCGCCGAGGCGGTCACCATTCCAGCGCGGATCCTGCTGCGAGTAGCGAACCAGTGAGAATGCCATGTCCGATTGTGAGACGCCGCCAGATGCGCGACGGCCTGATTATAAGGCCCGCCGCCTTCAGGCGCCTCGAGAATGGGGCATCGGCCTACTGCAGGGCGATCTCGCCGTCGAAGGTCACATTCAATCTGAGTCCGGCGATGTCCAACGTCATGGTTGCGGGGAAGGACTCAGTGCCGGTGATCGATCCGGCGGCCACGGCCTTGGTGACCGCGCGTTCGATCTCGCGCTGGGAGTTGATGCCAATGACTTTGAGGAACTTGCGAATACTCAAGTTGAAGGTCTCTTCATTCATCTGGTCCTCCAGTCTGCCGCGCCGTTTCGGGATACCGCCGACGGCTCCAATATCGAGCGCCAGCTGGTGCACCGCTGATTGCCCTCCAATTATCGCGCGATTATGACCCGACCGAGCGGGGGATGGACGGCCGGGATGCACCGAACGGGTAGAATTGGGGCGCGCTTGGTTCCGAGCCACGGAGTCTTATGAGCGGCATATTCGGCCTGGTTCATCTTGATCATTCACCTGTGGGGCAGGAAGAGCTGTATGCCATGCGTTCGGCCATGCAGGAATGGGGCCCGGACGCAGGCGGCACTTGGAGGGAAGGCCCGGCGGGGCTTGGAAGCCTGATCCTTTTCGACACGCCCGAGGCTGCGTATGAGAAGACGCCGCTGCGATCGGCGCAGGGCTTTGTCCTTACTGCGGAAGCACGCCTCGACAATCGCGAGGAACTATGTGGGGAAGTCGGAATACCTGCGTCCGAGCGTCCGAGGCTGGCGGACGGTGACCTGATCCTGTACTGAGATCGGTCACCCCATTCTATCGTCCAGTTGCCAAATCCGCATGATGGTCGTATAGTGACTGGGCTGGCGCGGACCTGAGGCCGCGCCTGGCGGAGACGATCGTTCCATGCATGGCGGTATCTGGTTCCAGTACATGACGGCGGACGAAAAGAAGCCGCAGGTGACGCGCACGCTCCTGCTGCGCGTGCTGCGCTACGCGCGGCCCTATTGGGGACACTTGGCCGGGATGCTGTGCACCATCCTGCTGACCACCGGTCTTTCGCTTGCCACGCCACTGATCTTTCGCATGCTGATCGACAAGGTGCTGCCGGCCAAGGACCTGAACCGGCTCATATGGCTTGCGGGCATCCTGGTGCTGATCCCCATCCTGAGCAGTGGGATCGCCGTGGTTCAGCGCAGATTGAACGCCGCCATCGGCGAGGGTGTGATCTACGACCTGCGCTCCTCGCTCTTCGCCCGGCTGCAGCGCATGTCGCTGCGCTTCTTCACCAACACGCGCGTCGGGGAGCTGATGAGCCGGCTCAACAACGACGTCGTCGGTGCGCAGAACGCCATCAGCAACACCATCACCAACATCATCACCAACCTGATCCAATCCATCGCCATCCTGGGCGTGATGCTCACGCTGGAGTGGCGGCTGACGCTGGCTGCGCTGGTGGTGCTGCCGTTCCTGGCGCTGATCGCCCGTCAACTGGGTTCGCGTCTGCGCATCGTGGCGCGTCAGTCAATGGAACTGAACGCGCAGATGAACGCCCACATGAACGAGACCCTCAATATAGGCGGTGCGCTGCTTGTCAAGCTCTTCGGGCGCGAGGCGGATGAAGAGCGGCGCTTCCGCGACCGGGCTGCGGGTGTGCGCGACATCGGCGTGCGCCGCGCAGTGCTGGGCACCTCCCTGTTCGCGCTGTTGGGCATCATCGGTGCGATCGGTACGGCGCTGGCATACGGCTTCGGCGGCTACCTGGTCATCCAGGGCAGCTTTACGATCGGCACCATCGTCGCCTTCGGCTCGTACCTGGGATCGCTCTACGCGGCGCTGCAGGGCCTGGTGGGTGCGCCGGTGGAGTTCAGCACCTCGATGGTTTCGTTCGAACGGGTCTTCGAGGTCATTGACCTGCCGCAGGATATCGTCCAGAAGGAAACTGCGCTGCCGCCGCACGAGGTGCGCGGAGAGCTGGAATTCGACCACGTGAGTTTCAAGTACACCGTGGATGAAGCCAAGCTGCTGAGCGACGTCAAGCGCTGGGGGCGCATGGAAAACGTCACGGCGGTGCTATCACTCGCCGAGAGGGAATCCGGCCCGCCGGCAAAGGAGGATTCGACCCGCGATGAGGCGAACGGTGCTTCGCAAGCGCGGGACGAGGCGCTGGACGACCTCTCCTTCGTGGCCCGACCCGGTCAACTGGTGGCGCTGGTCGGCCCTTCCGGCGCCGGGAAGACCACGCTGACCTATCTGATCCCGCGCCTATATGACCCGACGGACGGCGCCATTCGCCTTGACGGGCATGACCTGCGCGACCTGAGGCTCGATTCGCTGTCATCCGCGATCGGCATGGTGACCCAGGAGACCTATCTCTTCCACGATACCATCGCCACGAACCTGACCTTTGCCAGGGCGGACGCCGCGCAGGCCGAGATCGAGGCCGCGGCACAGGCCGCAAACATCCACAACTTCATCGTGGATCTGCCCGAGCGCTACAACACGATCGTCGGGGAGCGCGGCTACCGGCTGAGCGGCGGCGAGAAACAGCGCATTGCTCTGGCGCGCGTCATCCTCAAAGATCCGAAGATCCTGATTCTCGATGAAGCCACCAGCTCGCTCGACAGCGAGTCGGAGGCGCTCATCCAGGATGCCCTCAAGCGCGTCATGAAGGGCCGCACAAGTATTGTCATCGCTCACCGCCTCTCGACCATCCTGGCCGCGGACCTGATCCTGGTGATGGACCGCGGGCAGATCGTTGAGCGCGGGACGCACAACGAGCTGCTGCAGTTGGGGGGCGTCTACAGCCAGTTGTACGAGACGCAGTTCAATCGGGTGCAGGCGGGAGTGTGAGTTGAGTGAGGCCCGCCTTCCGGGCAGCGTTTCCCTCGTCAAGAGCCCAGCACTAGCATTCTCATGCGCTCGACGGCCGCGGCCGCAACGCCCGGTGCGACGAGCACCAACAGACCAGTAGACGCAATCCCCGCACCGAGTAGAAACATCACCACGCCCGCCAGCCGATCGAGCAGGTAGGGGAGCCCGCCCAGTCGCTGCGGATCCACCGTGCCGCCTCCGGCCAGTGCGCGGATCAGGCCGTTAAGAAGCATCATCAATCCCACCCCGGCCAATATGGCCCCGAGGCCGGTCGTGGTGTTCAGCACGCCGCTCCAGAACGAACCGACCGCGGCAGGGCCGAACCAGTTCATCGTTGCGAAGCCCGCCATCACCAGGCCGAGGCAGATGAGCATGAAACCCCACAGGATCTCAGCCAGTCCGCGATAAGCAAGGACGACCTTCGCCTGCGTCCAACCGTCGATGCGGAATACCCCCAGGCGCTTGGCGATGTTTTCGATGCCGACGGCGACCATGAACACGCCCAGGCACGCCAGGCCGACTTCAGTCGCCACAGGCAGCTCGAACTCAGTTCCCACAAACACCAGCCCGGCAGCGAGCAGGAACCAGATCGCCTGGAGCGTGGAAGGACTCCCTTTGCCCAACAGGCCGCCGATCAGCCGGTCTTTCGCTGCAAGAGATAGCCGAATCCAACGCTCACGGCGGGGATGATCAAGTACGTCAGGCCAATATCCTTGATGTACTCGGCCAACGGCATTGCCATTGGGCCGGCGGAAAAGAGCGGCAGGTCGATGAGCAAGTTGATGACCAGCCATACCATGCCGATCAGGATTCCTTCCCGGAGGAAACTGGTGGTCACTTTCCCCAGGTACAGGACCGAGAAAACGACGGCACACAGGGTCACCACCAGCGGCATGATCGACTCAAACAGCGGCCGCTCGGTATCGTGGATCGGGAATATCAGGATGGAAACAACAAATGGGATCAACCACGTGAGAACTCCAAACAGGGTCATCGTCCAGGCGCGCTTCATTCTCGTGTCCTCCTCTAGGACACTACTCGGTCTTCGTCGTCCATCGCCTAGCGCGAACTGTACGTCCGATACTGCGCTGCCGCAACTCGCGCGCTGCGCCGGTCATCAAAAAGGCTCAAGCCCCTGCGCCAACGATCCCAGGAGGTCCAGCTCCTCCTCCCTGCCCTCTATGCCAGGGAATCCTCCGCAGCGCAGGATCGCCATGCGCAGATACGGAACAAAGTGCAGTTCATGCCGCTCGTTCAGCAACCTGAAGTCCATGGCGGAATCGGGAAGCTTCACGGCATATGGGGCACCGCCGCTGATGTTGTCCTTGTGCAGAGTGTCCGGCGCGAGGGAGGCCTCGAAGTGGCCCAGGGAGTCCAGCATCTCATCCATCTCAGCGAGCTCAGAGACACCCGCTTCGGGCGGCCTGACAACAAGCGGGTCAAGAGCCCTTGGCCAGGACGGGTGCATGCCGACCAGGTCAACCGAGCCCACCTGCCCCCAAAAGGCAGCCAGGGAAAGCGGCAATGGCCCCACGTTCTTCTCCAAGATGGCCTGATCCGTGTGCGTGGAGTCAGTGGGATGCACCAGCGGCCCAAGCGAAAAGTACCCGTGTGAGCCGTCCGGATAGACGCCAAACGCGTAGCCAAGTGATCGCAGACGAGTGACAATGCGGTCACAATTTCGCGCCACTCGGCGTAAGGTCTCATCCGCCACCTGCCGCGCTTCCCCGTAGAGCGGTTCCTGGCGGACGGCTTCGCCCAGAGATTGGAGTTCGCTCCAAACCTGCTCGTGTTCTCCGCGGATGTATCTGTCCAGGTAGCCCATGCCAGTGCCAGACACGAGCGTTAGATCACGATCCTCGGGATCGCGCCCAGCGAGGGATTACCGCAAAACCACTGATGTAGCCCAAGCTGTCGTTGAAACTATGTCGGCGCTGATGTCCCGCCTCGTCAACCCCGGGCGTTCATTCCACTTTCCCCGTGATGATTGCCATTTTCAGCTCTCCGATGGCTTTGGTGATTTGTATGTCGCGCGGGCAGGCCAGGGTGCAGTTGAACACCGTGTGGCAGCGGGCCACGCCCGAAGTCTCACTGACGATCTTGAGGCGATCGGCGGCGGCCTCATCGCGGCTATCGAAGATGAAGCGGTGCGCCGCGACCAGGGCCGCCGGGCCGAGGTAGTCGTCGCTGGCCCAGAACGAGGGGCAGGAAGTGGTGCAGGCGGCGCACAGGATGCACTTGGTCGTGTCGTCGAAGCGCTCACGCTGCTCGGGACTCTGCAGGCGCTCCTTGCCGTCTGCCGATAGCGGACTGTCATTGATGAAATACGGCAGTACCTTCTTGTAGTTCTCAAGAAACGGCTCCATGTCCACGATCAGGTCCTTGATGACTTTGAGCCCCAGTAAAGGCTCAACCGTGATCTTCTCGCCGAAATCCCGCACCAGGGTCTTGCACGCCAGGTGGTTGCGCCCGTTGATGCGCATCGCATCCGAACCACAGATGCCGTGGGCGCACGAGCGCCGGAATGAGAGCGTGCCGTCGTGGTGGCCCTTGACCATCTCCAGCAGGTCAAGTACGCGCTCGTTCTCGGCGGCCTCAAGTTGATAGGTCTCGTAGCGGCCGCGCCGATCCTTCTCGGGGTTGTAGCGGAAGATCTTGAGCGTTACCTGCATCGTTGGGGTCTCCGGACCCCCTCCTGCCTCTCCCAAATCCACGATCTGATTTCTTGGCTGAACAGGATGCCCAATCGTGTATTTGGGGGAGGTGCCCCCGCAGGGGGCGGTGGGGGTTGGTGGGTGCGATCCTAGTACACCCTCTCCTTCGGCGCGTACTTGGTAATGACCACGGGCTTGTAACCGACCTCGATCCGGCCATTCCTCAGCCAGGCGAGGGTGTGCTTTAGCCAGTTCTGGTCGTCGCGCTTGGGGAAGTCCTCGCGCGAGTGCCCGCCGCGCGACTCCTGGCGGTTCAGTGCACATTCCGCCGTCACCTCGGCGATCTCGAGCATGTTGCCAAGTTCCCAGGCGCTCACCAGCTCGGTGTTGAAGATGTCGCCCGCGTCGGTGATGGCGATGTTGTGGAAGCGCCGGCGCAGCGCGGCCAGTTTTTCCATGGCGTCGCGCATGCCTTTCTCGCTGCGATAGATGCCGACATCCTCGAACATGACGTTCTTGAGCTCCGTGGTGATGTCGAACGCATTCTCGGAGCCCGCGCCACTACGCAGCGCAACCAATTGCGCACGCGCATCTGCGGTCGGATCGTCCGGCCGCTTCTCGAACCCGGTCTTGTTGGCGTACTCGGCGGCGCGGATTCCAGAATGCTTGCCGAACACGATCAGGTCGAGCAGCGAATTCGTGCCGAGCCTGTTCGCCCCATGAACGGATACGCAGGCGCACTCGCCCGCGGCATACAGCCCGGGCAAGATCGTGTTCTTGTCGTCGATTACGACCTCGCCGTATTTATTGGTGGGGATGCCGCCCATGGTGTAGTGCGCCGTGGGCTGGATCGGCATCATCTCGGTCATCGGGTCGATGCCCAGGTACACGCGGTTGAAGTCCACGATGTCCGGCAGCTTCTTGAGCAGCTCCTCGGCGGTGATGGTGTACGCAGTGCCATCAGGATTCTTGCGCCCATCCTCAGCCGCGTACTTGATGACCGATTCGGGCCGGGTATCGAGCCAGACGTAGTTCTTGCCGTCCACGCCGCGGCCTTCGCGGATCTCGGTGTAGATGGCGCGCGAGATAACGTCGCGCGAAGCCAGGTCCTTCACACTCGGGGCGTATTTCGGCATGAAGCGCTCGCCCTTGCCATTGATCAGCACACCGCCCTCGCCGCGCACGCCTTCGGTGATCAGGATGCCAAGCTTGTAGATGCCGGTGGGGTGGAATTGGAAGAACTCCATGTCTTCCAGCGGGATACCGCGCCGCCAGACGATCGCCAGGCCATCGCCGGTGTAGGCGTAGGCGTTGGACGTCACCTCGAAGATGCGGCCGTGCCCGCCAGTGGCGAAGATCACCGCCTTGGCGTGGAAGGTGTGCCATTGGCCCGTGGCCAGCTCCAGCGCCACCACGCCGGCCGTCCGGCCGTTGACCAACAGCAGGTCGATGACCTGATATTCATCGAAAAATGTGACCTTGTTCTTGATGCACTGCTGATACAGCGTCTGGAGGATCATGTGACCTGTGCGGTCCGCGGCGTGACAGGCCCGCCGCACGGGCCTGCCCGTTTCGTTGTTGGTGTGCCCGCCAAAGTTTCGCTGCTGGATGCGACCCTCGGGTGTGCGGTCGAAAGGCAGGCCCATGTGCTCGAGCTCGAGCACGGCCTCTATGGCCTCCTCGCACATGAACTCAATCGCGTCCTGGTCGCCGAGATAATCCGAACCCTTGACCGTGTCATACGTGTGCCATTCGGGCTTGTCGGGCTCCAGGTTGCCAAAGGCGGCGCTGATACCGCCCTGGGCCGTACCGGTGTGCGAGCGCGTCGGATACAGCTTGCTGATCACCGCGGTCTTGGCGCTCCGCGATGCGTACAGGCCGGCCATCAGTCCCGCACCCCCGCCGCCGACAACGACTACGTCAAATTCATGAACAGCCTGCATGAACAGCTCCTGAAAGCGGGTGCATCCAGCACGAACCGCGAGCGTATTCGGCGATGCGAAGTACTGCCAAAACCGTTGTCACGATGTCCAAATGAGAACCACGCCAATTATGCTCATAGAGAGCAGGAACAACACGCTCAGAATGCGCGCCACCTGCCGGCCGCGTCCAGACACCACATAGTCATCCGCTATGACCACGAGGCCGTGTATGCCGTGCGAGGCCGCCGCCAGCAGCATCAGGCAGGCCGCCAGCTTCCAGAGCGGCGTGGCCCACGGCTCGAGCTCAGGCACGTCGGTGCTCTGCACGTGCGTCACATTAGGCATGAACCCCCAGCGCATCACGTCCGCAAAGCTCATGTTGTTGCGGGCGCCCATGATCAGCGCGCCGATGAGGGCGAACAACACCAACGCGTACATGGCCAGCGCCGTGAACCGCGTGAAGAGCCACATCAGCATCTCGAAGTTGAGACCGCGCTTGGTGAGGGAGAGTCCTCGGGTTTTGGCAGCCACGCTCAGCCTCCCAACCCGCCGCGCACGATCACGAAGACGGCAAAACCGTAGACCGGTAGGAAGATCATCCACTCCAACCAGATGGTCTCGCGCTGGTGCACCAGCAGCGACGGCCACAGGTCCAGCAGGGTGATGCGCAGGCCGTTGATGGCGTGGAAGAGGGCGCAGAAGAATATGAAGAGCTGGAAGGCCCAGCCGGTGTAAATGGAGTTGAGGAATACCCCTGTCTTGCCGCCCAAGTAGCCGGACAGGATGTGTACGGTGATAAACAACGCCATCCCCAGGCCGCCGATCCGATGCAGCACGAAGGTAAGCATCGGTCCCTGCCCCCTGTAACGCAGGGCGGTAGCCAGGCCGACGTTCCGCTTCAGGCTCATCTACGCCTCCCGGAAGATCGAGTGCGGTGCCATGCTGCTATGAATACCCTCTGCCGGCGCTCCGCGAAAGTGACAATCATCATCGTAATTCAGTCCACATTTCCTCAGACTGAGGTGTGGCCCACCCTTATAATCCACTGACAGTCACTGCAAACCTGGGCTGCGCCGTATAATTCTAACCGAATTGACTCGGCGATGCGAAATGCAATGCAAATGGATCACAAGCAACGCGTCCTGAAAGACTGCGCGGGAGGTGCGGATGCCGGATAACGAGCTAAACCGCCGCGACTTCATCAAGGTTACGACGGGAATCGTTGGAGGCTTGATCGGCGCGGCGCTGGGTGTACCGGCGATCGCCTTCCTGCTCGATCCCGCCTTCAAGGCCGGGGCAAAGGAAGGTTGGGTCCCGGTGGGCAGTGTGGCCGATATGGAAATTGGCAAGCCCTACCCGTTCTCCTTCACGCGCGTGCAGGTCAACGGCTGGGAGCGCACGTCCACCTCGCGCGGGGGCTTCGCCATCCGCCGATCGGAAGATCCAAACGATATCCTCATCCTCAACAGCCGCTGCACACATCTGGCCTGCACCGTGAATTGGCGCGAAGACACCCAGGTATTCCTCTGCCCGTGTCACGATGCGCAGTTTAGCCTGGACGGCACCGTACTCGGCGGGCCCCCGCCGCGTCCCCTCGACCGCTATGACGAGTTCCGCCTGACGGCAGAGGGCATGCTCGAGATCTTCTTTAAGGAGAGCTAGCCGTGTGGAAAAAGATCTACGACTGGCTGGAGGAGCGCATCGGGCTGCAGGGCCTCTACAAGAATGTGTTGGACCGCCCGGAGCCGCGAGGCTCGTGGTGGAACACACTTGGCTCCGCCAGCCTGTTCCTGTTCGTGGTGCAGGGACTGACGGGCATCTTCCTGACCATGTACTACACGCCCTCACCGGACCACGCCTACGACAGCATCACCTACATCATGAATGGGGTGGCTTTTGGCTGGCTGATCCGGGGAATCCATCACTGGGGCGCCACACTGATGGTGGTGGTGGTCTTCATTCACCTGCTGCGCGTTTTCGTCACCGCCTCCTTCAAGTATCCGCGTGAACTGACGTGGCTGGTCGGCGTCGGGCTGCTGCTGCTGACGCTTGGGATGGGCTTCACGGGCTACCTGCTGCCGTGGGATCAGCGCGCCTATTGGGCCACCACGGTCGGAACGCAACTCGCCGGGACAGTGCCGTTCATCGGCGAGTTCATGCTCAAGGCTCTTCGGGGGGGGTCCGAGCTGAGCGCCCTCACCCTGCAGCGTTTTTTCTCGGCCCATATCTGGATGCTGCCGGCGGTGCTGGCAGGGCTGATCGGCGTCCACCTGTACCTCATCATCCGGCACGGCGAATCGCACTGGCCACGCAAGGAAGACTAGGCAATGGACACCCGCGCGAAGCACACTGGAGACAGCATGAAGGACGAGATCAAGAAGCGGGCTGCTGAACGCTACGAACGCGAGCTGCGCAAGGGGGAACGCTTCTGGCCAGACAGTATCTACAAGGACCTGCTGGTGTCGCTGGGCATATTCGTTCTGCTGGTGCTGCTGGCGACCTTCGTGGGAATCGATGCGCAGCCCAAAGCCGACCCAAGCGACACGACCTATCTGCCGCGCCCCGAGTGGTACTTCTTGTTCCTTTTTAAGTTCCTGGCGATCTACGGCCAGATCCCGGTGCTGGGCAAGATCGAATGGCTCGCGACGGTCGTCGTCCCGGGACTGGCGATCCTCGTCCTCACGCTGTTGCCGTTCCTTGAACGCAACCCCGCGCGCTACTACGGCAAGCGCATCCTGCCCATCTCGGTTATGGCGATCATGGTGGTGGGCATCGTCACGCTGACCCTGATGGCCGACATCCCGACCGTCACAACCGAAGGTTCCGCCTTCCCCGGCGTGCTGCAGGCAATTGCCGGGCTTGTGATCCCGGGGCTGGGGTTGACACTATTGTTCTTGATGTCATTCGCTTTCAAGACCACGACCGCGAAGACCATGATCTGGACGGCCGGCCTCACTGCAGCCCTGATGGTCGGCTTCACCGGTGGAGTGTTGTGCCTGGCTCCCAAGGCGATTGCCGCCCAAACGGAGGTGGCGACCACTCTTGCCGATCAGATCGTTGCCGGGCAGGACCTGTATTCGATCCATTGTGTGGAGTGCCATGGCGAGGACGGCAAGGTGACCGAGATTACGGGCGTGGAGGGACTGGAAGGCAAGGTGATCTCAGCCATCAGCGGCCGCGACGTGCTGTACACCCTGAACGATGGCGCCATGGCCGAGGTCGTCGGCTACGGTCGCCCGGACGCGGGCATGACGCCCTTCGGACGGGCGTACAACCCCGAGGGCCTGTCGAAGAGCGAGATCGATTACCTGGTCACGTTCATGCGTTACAACTGGGACGACCGCTTCGAGGCGCCACCCATCAAGCCACTCTTTCCTGCGTTGGCCGACGGCGAAGTACCGTCGTACGCCGTGCATATCCAGCCCATCGTGAAGCGTTATTGCATCTCGTGCCACCGCGAGGGCAAGACCAACAACAATTATCTGATGACATCCTACGAGGAGATCCTGACAACGGGCGACAACAAGGACTTCAATGTCCTTGCAGGCGATCCTGATGGCTACCTGCTGCAGGTGATCCAGGGCACCGCTATCCCGGACCCGGATGATCCAGCAACGGAGATGATCCGCCTCATGCCGCCGACGAGCCGGCTCAAGCCCAATCTAATCGACGTGTTCGTGCGCTGGATCACTGCCGGGATGCCGCGAACGGCGGCGGAAGCGGCAGCCCTTTCCGTGACCCCCACACCTTCCGGCGCCAATGCGGCAACCCCCACACCGTGATGGATGTCACGAATCCACAGGCCGCCCGAGCTCCTCGGGCGGCTTTTCTTTGATGCTGGGATGAGAGCATGCGCCCCCAACAAGCCAAACGACGGCATTTGCACCGCATTCATGTATAATGCCGCGCCTGGGAGAATCCGGATGAGAAGAATTGCTGTTCTTTCACTACTGACTATGGCCGTAATGGTACTCAGCGCTTGCGACAGCACGAAGCCCGCACCTGAACCCACTCAAGTGCCTGAGCCGACTGCGCAGCCCGCCGAACCCACGGCCGCCCCGCCTGAGGTGGCCGCGACGCAAGAAGCTCCCACGGAAGAGCCGCCGGCGGCCTCCGCTTCGACGCAAGTCCAGATCACGCTGGCCGATAACACCATTGTCTCAAGCCTCATGTCCTTCAAAGCCGGTGTTCCGTACACATTCGTGATCAACAACCATGGCCGCCACGAACACAACTTCAATATCTCGCCGCCTGTTGCCGTGGCGGGCAGCATTGACGATGCGCTGGCCAGCGCGTTGCTGTCGGTGGGCGACGACCAACTTCCGATCGGGGGCGGAACGTCAGTTGAATATACCTTCCCCCAGGGCGCCGTGGGCATGGTCCTGGAATTCAACTGCCTGATCCGCAGGCACTATGACGATGGCATGCGCCTGGACATTACTGTGACGAACTGAGAACGCCAGACGCACGGCAGAGATGAAGAAGAAGCCGCCTGAACATCAGGCGGCTTTCTGCTTTCGCGGCCCGGTGCCAGGCTACATGTGCTTGATGATGGCGTCACCGAACTCCGAGCACTTGACCTCGGTGGCGTTCTCCATCAGGCGGGCAAGGTCGTAGGTGACGGTGCGGGCATTTACCGCTCCACTCACGCCAGAGACGATCAAGTCCGCAGCCTCGGTCCAGCCCATGTAGCGCAGCATCATCTCGCCCGAGAGGATCACCGATCCCGGGTTGACCTTGTCCAGGTCGGCGTACTTCGGCGCGGTCCCATGGGTGGCCTCGAAGATCGCGTGACCGGTCTGGTAGTTGATGTTGGCCCCCGGCGCAATGCCGATGCCGCCCACCTGCGCCGCCAGCGCGTCCGAGAGATAGTCGCCATTCAGATTCATGGTCGCGATGACGTCGTAGTCCTTGGGGCGGATCAGGACGAATTGCAGCGTGACGTCGGCAATCGAGTCCTTGATCAGCAGCTTCGACTTCCATTTGCCGTCGCCGTGCGTCGGCTTGAGCCTGAGGGCTGTCTCCACCTCGGACTTGATCTCATTCTGCTGCGCGGGCGACATCATATCGAAACCTGGATCGACCATGCGGGCATTGGCCTCGGCCGTCAGTGAACCGTCCTTCTCCTGGTTGCCCAGGATCCAGGTCTCGCGCTCGGTGACCACGTCGTTGCGAAACTCACGCTTGGCCAGGGCGTAGCCCCAATCCTTGAACGCGCCCTCGGTGTACTTCATGATGTTGCCTTTGTGCATCAGGTTCACGCTGCGACGCCTGTTCTTCAGTGCCCAGGCGATGGCCGCCCGGACCAGGCGCTCTGTGCCTTCAATCGAGACCGGCTTGAGGCCGATGCCGCTGGTCTCCGGGAAGCGCATCTTGCCGAATTCCGCGGGGAAGGCCTCTTTCAGCAGTTCCTTGAATCTCCGGTTTTCCTCCGTCCCCTGCGCGAACTCCATGCCGGCATAGATGTCTTCCGTGTTTTCGCGGAAGATCACCATGTCAACGTATTCGGGATGTTTCACCGGAGAGGGCACGCCGGGGTAATAGTGGATCGGCCGCTGGCACACGTACAGATCGAGCAGCTTGCGCAAGGCCACGTTCAGGGAACGGATGCCGCCCCCGATGGGGGTCGTTAGTGGTCCCTTGATGCCGACCCGAAACTCCCTAAAGGCTTCAGTCGTCTCATCTGGCAGCCAGGTCTTGAGAAGCTTGAAGGCTTTCTCACCGGCGTACACTTCCATCCAGTGTATGCGGCGCTTCCCTTTGTAGGCCTTCTCCACGGCCGCGTCGAAGACGCGTACCGAGGCGCGCCAGATGTCACGCCCTGTGCCATCTCCCTCCACGTACGGGATGATCGGATTGTCGGGAACTTCCAGCAGACCATTCTGCCCGCTGATCTTCGCGCCCCACGCGGGGACTTGGATGTCCTTGTACGCCATGCCACGCTCCTGATTGAGATTGCGGGATTGTAACATGCGCGTTTTTTCGACCACCAGTGACGATTGTCCCAGGTCTGCGGCGTCTTCTTCGGAACAAGGCGGCCCTTGACATGAGGCCTCATCTGCATACAATTGCCCGGACATGCCATTGGTGCCGCGATACAGGGGATGCGCATGCCCCGCAGCAACGGGGCCGCGGGCCATTCTATTGGGAAACGGAGAGTCGCTTCTGGCGGCTCTCTTTTTTTGCCCATGCTGCGACTGCCTGGATTAGTCGATCCGCACGTGCACATGCGCGAGCCCGGCGCCGTCCACAAGGGGGACTGGGACAGCGGCACGGCTGCCGCGCTAGCGGGAGGGTTCACGACCGTCTTGGCGATGACCAATAACAGGTCCACCGATCATCGACGAACAGACACCCGGCCTGAGCCTGTATGCGGCGCTGGAGGCCATCGTGCGCACGCACATGGAGGGAGTCATTGTCACCAACACGACCGTTGGTCGCGATGGGGTGCGCTGGGCCGCGGCCTTTCAACCGGGCGGATTGAGCGGCGCACGGCCGCGCGCGTAGTGAGACTGTGCTGAAGCAGGCCGTGCGACGGGTTGGCGGAGAGATAGCGGTGGACAGCTTGGGCGGGATCCTGGGCCCCGCGTATGCACAGGCAGACTTGATCTGGGCGCGGCCCTGGTGCAGGTCTACGCCGGGCTCATATGCAGCGGCCTGGGTCTGGTTAAGGAGATGCTGAGAGCTCTGCGGACGTGACGCGCCGGCGGCATGCTCTGCCACCCTTCTATGGTATGATTTTTGTCGAGCAGGGAATCGAACAGGCATCCAATGGACGAACAGATCACAATTATCGAAGGCCCCCCGCCGATCTTTGAGCACGTGGACGACGGCTGGGCCATGGGATTGAACGAAAGCCCGCACGCGTTGGTGCCGGCGCTGACGAAGCTGCGCACCTTGAACGGCGTGGCGCTCGTGGAACGCTGCCACCGGGCATGGCGCAAGAAGGGGCACATCCGCCTCCACTATCGCAATGACATGGGCATGGAGCAGACCGCGCCCATCCTGGCGGCGCGCAATGTGGAAACGCCGAATGGCCAGGTCTTGCTGCTCTGGGTCTACCTGGATCGGGAACAGATCGAATATGAAATGGATGATGGCGAGGACGACGGCGCCGAAGACGATCTGAATCCATGACCGGGCGCCAAGCCCGGTCTTCTCAAGGGTGATCAGGTACGCCGAGCACCGGACGCCGGGGCGCTCCAGCCTGCACCTTCAAGAAAACGCCATGGAATTCGATCCTGTCATAGGGCTTGAAGTACATGCCGAGCTGCAGACACAATCCAAGATGTTCTGCAGCTGCGCGGTAGTGGATAACACGCTCACGGCGCCGAATTCCGCTGCCTGCCCGGTGTGCGCCGGTATGCCCGGCGCGCTCCCGGTAGTGAACCAGACGGCCGTTGAGTACGCCATCAAGGTGGCGCTGGCGCTGCAGTGCGAAGTCCAACAGACGAGCATCTTTGCCCGAAAGAACTACTTCTACCCCGACCTTCCCAAGGGCTATCAGATCTCGCAATACGAAAGCCCGCTGGCAGTCAACGGGAGACTCACTATCCGCACAGCGGATGGTGAGCAGGTCGTGCGCGTGCGCCGCGTCCACCTGGAGGAGGATACCGGCAAGCTCACGCATGTTGACGGGGACGGCAAGTCGTATTCCCTTGTGGACCTGAACCGCGCCGGGGTGCCGCTGCTGGAGGTCGTGTCCGAGCCGGATCTTCACTCGGCCGCGGCCGCGCGCCTGTACGGCGAGGCCTTGCGCGCCATCCTGCGCTATCTGGGGGTGAACAGCGGCGACATGGAGAAGGGCGTGATCCGCTTCGAGGCCAACGTATCCGTGCGGCCCAAGGCCACCTCCAGGGCCGATGCCGCTCCGCTCGGCACGCGGACCGAGGTCAAGAACCTGAATTCATTCCGTGCCATGGAGCGTGCCATCCTGTATGAGATCGATCGCCAGACCGGGATCCTGGCGGCGGGCGGCGTCATCGAACAGGAGACCCTCGGCTGGTCCGAAGCGCGCGGCCAGACCTATTCCCAGCGCAGCAAAGAGGATGCCCATGACTACCGCTACTTCCCCGAGCCTGACCTGCCGCCCCTGGTCGTGGAGCAAGATTGGGTGAAGCGCGTTGCAGATGGGTTGCCTGAACTTCCGAATGCGAAGGTGCAGCGCTTCATGCAAGAGTACGGCCTGAACAACTACAACGCCTGGCGGCTCACCGAGGAACAGGCGCTCGCGGCCTACTTCGAGCGGGCGGCGAGCGTCGCGCCGGCACAGGGCGTCGCCAATATGATCCTCGGCGATCTGCTGGCACTGGTCAACCAGTCGGCTGTCGAAGGGGGAACAGCCGAGGCTTTTAAGAAGCCGCGCATCGCGCCCGAAGCGTTGGCAGAACTTGTGGGCATTGTTTCGGAGGGGCAGATTAACCTCTCCAGCGCAAAGGAAGTGCTGGGCGAGATGTTTTCCTCCGGCCGGAGCGCAGCGTCCATTGTCGAGGCGCGCGGCCTGAAGCAGGTTTCGGACGAGTCCGACATAGCGGGATGGGTGACGGAAACACTCAATGAGAATCCCAGAGAGGCCGCCAGCTACAAGGCAGGCAAGACTGCCGTATCCAACTTCCTTTTTGGGCAGGTCATGAAGAAAGCGTCCGGAAAGGCCAATCCCCAGGTCGTGCGCTCTGAGCTCGAGCGCCAGCTTTCGCAATAGCGCACATTCGATTTGTGATGATTTTCATATTGACCCGCCAAGTGGAGTCGGGTAAGGTTAATTCGCGTTCGGCTCGGACCTAAGCGCAATGAAAGGTCTAGACGACATAATCCGTTGTTGAGCGGGCATCCCGTCCGGGGGTGCCCGCTTATGTTCTCGCCAGAATCGCCCAGGAGTGAATCATGCCAGAACAGCTAAATGCCTTCGAAATGGCCCAGAAGCAATTCGATCATGTGGCCAAGTTGCTCAAACTCGACCCGGCAGTCTCCGAGGTCTTGCGCTGGCCGATGCGCGAATACTCATTCCGCATCCCAATCCGTATGGACGATGGCACGACGCGTGTCTTCCAGGGTTTCCGAGTGCAGCATAATGACGCCCGCGGTCCGAACAAGGGCGGCATCCGTTTCGCCGCCAACGAGACCATGGATACCGTGCGCGCCCTGGCCACGTGGATGACCTGGAAGTGCGCTGTGGCCGATATCCCCCTGGGCGGCGGCAAGGGCGGCATCATCGTGGATCCTTCCACGCTTTCGGTGCACGAGAAGGAACGCCTGTGCCGCGGCTGGGTCGACGTCATGTGGAAGAACATCGGCCCGCGCAACGACGTCCCTGCGCCGGACGTGGGCACGACACCGCAGATGATGGGCTGGATGATGGATGAGTACTCTAAGCTCGTCGGCCAGTACACGCCCGGCGCGTTCACGGGCAAGCCGCTCGGCGGGGGCGGGTCTGAGGGTCGCACCGAAGCAACCGGCTACGGCGCGATCTACACCGTGCGCGAGGCCATGAAGCATCTCAAGATGGACCCCAAGAACTCCGTGGCGGCCATCGAGGGCTTTGGCAACGTGGCGCAGTATGCAGCCATCGGCTTCGTCGAAATGCTGGGAGGCAAGGTGGCCTGCGTCTCGTGCTGGGACCGCCTCGACAAGAAGTCCTACACCTACAGCCACAAGGACGGCGTGGATCCGCGCCTCCTGCTGACCATCGTCGATGAGTACGGCACCATCGACAAGAAGAAGGCCCAAGACAAGGGCTATGTTTTAGAGGACGGCGACGCCTGGATCACCAAGGAGGCCGAGGTGCTCATCCCGGCCGCCATTGAGGGCCACGTCAACGCCGACACGATCAAGAAGATGTCCAAGCGCATCAAGATCGTCGCCGAAGGCGCCAACGGTCCGGTGACACCCGAAGCCGATGAGTACTTCAAGGCCAATGGCATCTTTGACATTCCGGACTTTCTATGCAACGCGGGCGGCGTCACCACCTCCTACTTTGAGTCGGTGCAGAACGATATGAACTACTACTGGACGAAGCAGGAAGTGCTGGAAAAGTTGGACACCAAGATGACGCAGGCCTTCCATGCCGTGCTCGACATGAGCCAGAGTCACAGGGCCTACATGCGCGATGCGGCCTACGTGGTTGCCATCGACCGCGTCGTCAAGGCCATGAAGCTGCGCGGCTGGTCGTCCGCCGACTAGTCTCCGAACGCCCCTCGCGGCCAGACATCACGTGTGACAAAGAAACATCCGGGATCTCCAAGATCCCGGATGTTGTGTTGTTGACTCTTGAAAGCCTCGGGCTAGATCTCGCAGAAGCGGTCGATGCGCCGGCCGATGATGGCCAGGCTGTCATCCCAGAACTTGCCGGTGCGGATGTCGATACCGAAGCGCTTCGCCAGGCTGGCGGCGCTGGCCTCGCCGGTGGAGGCCAGCAGCTTCTTGTAGTCCTCCACGAACGCCGGGCCGCGCTGCTTGTAGATCGCATACAACCCGGTGGCGAACAACAGGCCAAAGGCGTAGGGGAAGTTGTAGAACGACAGGCCGGGCGAATAGTAGTGGGGCTTCCAGGTCCACATGAACTTCTGCAGGTAACGTTCGTCCAGGCCTTCGCCGTAGGCGGCTTTCTGGGCCCGCTCCATGATCTCGCAGAAATCGTCGGCGGAGAGCTCGGCCTGATTCCGGCGCGCGAACACCTCTTTCTCGAAGAGATAGCGTGAGTAGATATCCACGACGACCTGGCCCGCGGCCTGGATCTGAGCTTCGAGCACGGCCAGCTCCTGCTGTGGATCCTTCGTCGCGCCCAGGACCGCCTCAGTCACGATGGTCTCGCACATGGTGGAGGCCGTCTCGGCCAGGGTCATTGGCGTGCGCTGCTGCAGCTCCGTTTTGCCGGCGGAAAAGGCGCACTGGTTGTGAAAGCCGTGCCCCAACTCGTGTGCGATAGTGCTCACCTGGTCGAACGAGCCGTCGAAGTTGCACAGCACGCGGCTTTCCTTGACCGCCGCCACGCCCATGCAGAACGCACCGCCGCGCTTGCCCTCGCGCTGCTCGGCGTCGATCCAGCGGTTGTCGAAGGCGCGCTTGGCGTACGCCTGCAGGTCCGGCGAGAACTTGCCGAAATTTCCAAGGACGAAATCGCGGGCCTCCTCAAAGGAGTACACCTTGTCGAGTTTTCCCAAGGGGGCGAAGATATCCCACCAGGCGAGCTTGTCCTTGCCGATCTTGTGCGCCTTGGCCTTGAAGTAGCGGTGGAACATCGGGAACGATCCACGCATGGCCTCGAGCATGGCCTCGAGCGTCTTGCGATCGATGCGGGCGGCATCCAGGGATGAATGCACCGCATCCTTGCGGCCGCGGCGCTTGTTCAACGTGCTTGCCTCGCCCTTTACGCCGTTCAGACACGCAGCCAGGGTCTCTTTGACCGATTCCCAGGCCGCGTTCTCCGCCTCATACCCGCGGCGGCGGGTGTTCTCATCCGGATGCGAGCGCAGGTTGATCAAGGCCGGCATTGGCATCTTCTGCATCTTGCCGTCCAACTCAAAGTCAACGGTCAGCTGCGAGGTGACGGTGCCCTGCAGTTTCTCCCAGGCATTGCCGCCGCTCAGACTCAGCTCCGAGGCCAGGCCCTCCTGCTCGTCCGCCATCTGGAAGCGGCTCAACTGCGCGGCCTCCTTGAGCATGAACGCGTGCGCTTGGGCGGTCTTGTTCTTTCTGGCGACCTGTGCGAGCTTGGGGCCGAGCTTGCCCAGCCAACTGCGCAGACGCACCATGAGCTTGTCCATTGGCAGGCTGGCCTGCTCGAACTCGGACAGGGAGCGTTTTGCCACCTTGTCGTGTGAATCGGTCGTTACGAAGGCATAGATATATGGCACGATCGTGCCTGACAGGATCTGGATGCGATTGACGCGGTCGATCGCCTCGCCGGTCAGGACGGCCAGCTTGGCGACGGGTGTCCTGGGGCTGGCCTTGGATAGCCTGGTGTCGAAGAACCTGCCAAGGCTCGAGACCTGTGCCTTGTAGTCCTGGACGGCCGCCTGCAACTCCTTTGATTCAAGCGAGGGATAGACATTGCTCATATCCCAGCGTGGAGGTGTGGACATCGATGCTCCCTTGGATGAAGTGCACGCAAGTATACCAATTGGCGGCTTGTCGCTTGCAGCTTTCGATCGACGAGCGCGTGGAAAGAAGCCCGGCCGCCTCAGTCCGGCGGGAGAGCTGCGCAGCCGTTTGGGCGGAGCCGGGATCGCGTCGGAACGTCGCCCGAAAAACGCGCGGGTTCAGGGAAGGGGGATCAGCTCCGGTCCACAACCCTGGCGCGCGCATGTGCGCCGTGCTGCTCGGTCGTGTGGTCGTGTCCCATGCCGCGCATCATCAACAGATGCGAAAGCGGGCACAGCAGGACCAGTCCCCAGACCAGTACCGAGCTGAGCGGGATCTTGAAAACAAACATGGCCGCGAGACCCGCCATCGGAACCAGGCAGCAGAAGAGCATGATCAGCACGTGTTTCTTGTTCATGTTTCGACCTCCACTCATGAAGCTCGTTTGAAAGGCGGCAACTGGACGAGAAGATTCCCACCTTCTAGTCTGGTTGCAAACTCATCCAGCGGCCGGGGCGGCGGACCACTGACATTCCCACCCATCACATCGAAGTGACCATCATGGCATGGGCTATTGTAGTGCTGAACATCGGGGTGCCAGTTGACATGGCACCCGAGATGCGTGCAGATGCTGGAGAAAACGCGGACACTCGCGGCGTCGAGCCTTACCACGAACACAGCATGAGACACAGCGGTCCTTTCCCAACCGTAGACCCTGGTGCGAGTGAACTCGAGCAAGCTCGGGACGCGGACTGGGTACCCGTCGAGGTGACCCAGGTCGATCCAGGCATCATCCTGCCTTCCATCAAAGACCGGCGAGATCAAATAGGCGATGGAAGGAAGAGCAAACAGACTTCCGATGAATCCCCCGACCATGACAGCTGTCGCCTTCGTGAAGTCGCGGCGGCTGAGATCATCTCGATTGCGATCGGACAATCAATCCTCGAACCCGTGAAGCGAGGGGTCAATCCAGATCCCACTCAAATACGCGTGAGGGGGCATCAAGGTTTTTGATCGTGAGCCTGAGCCTAATCGCGCCGCCGAGGAGTGACACTCCGTTCTGTGTCGAGGGGAAGACCAGCTTGCCGCTCGTGTGGTGACCACCGAGCGGCGCGTCCCATAGTTCCGCTGCTGCTGTGAGACCCGTATCGGTGGTCAGCGTCGAGAGGGCGGCAAGGTCCATGCTCAGGTCAATTGAGTGAGTGTTCAAAGCCACGTCGAACTCGATCTGCTCCGACGCCGCATTCAGGTTCAAGGGCGTGACCTCCACGACGATGGCGCCCTGGCCATCCATGCGGGTCCATGAGACGCCCGAGGCAAATGGATCAATGCCGGCTGGGATCGCGCCTGCTGGAATGGAAGCCGGTTCGGTGGGAGTGGGAGCAAGGCTGGACGCTGGAGCGCAGGCGCTCAGGAACAGCGCGCATCCGAGCAGCAAGGCAAGCAGTCGTCGGCTCATGATGGCACCATGAAAGGATTGAGGCTTTGGCGTGCTCGCCGCAGGGCAATGCACATGATCAGGATACCGATGAGATTCATGGCCAGACCGAGCTGCATGAAGGGTCGCTGGTAGCGCGCCAGAAAACCGGTGGCGGCGCTGATGCCCAGAATCGGCAGTACATTCGTCGCGTGGTGGAGGCAGCAAGCTACCATGGCCGTGGCGGAGGTCCCGCCGCTGGCGCCCATCATGGCCCCACTCGGAACGGTTGCCCGCACGGGGGCATGGAGTCTGAAACGGATCATCGAGTACAGTGCAGCCTGGACTCCGAAGGCGACAATGATGGGAACGACGTAGGTGCGGTCACGCGAGAATTGGAAGGCGGCAAACTTCCAGCCCTCGAGCCAGGAGAGCAATCCTAGGTAAATGCCCGCCATGAGAGCCGTGCCGGCCGCGAAAGCAATGATGGGAATGACAGGGCGCCTCACTGTTCCGACTCCATGGGATGCATGATAGTCGCGGGGCTGCGGGCTGTCCTGCGCCATGTCGCTCGCGGGGGTGCTAGGCCATTCGGCTTACTACTGAACGGGTCAGGTGGCGCTTCGCCCTCGCAAGGCAATTCCCTACAATCGGATCAAACTTGGATGATCCATGAACGCCATGACACCCTTTTGGTCAGTAGAACAGCCCTGTGAAGAGTCCCTGCGTTGGCTGCAGGGGCGCCTCTCCCGCGCGGGTTTGCGGCTGCTGAGCACGTTCGATCTGCACGATGCGCGCCTGGCGACGGCGGACTGTAGGTGCCCCCATCACGGGACGAGCGAATGCGACTGTCAGATGGTGGTGGTGCTTGTCTACGCGGAGGCCAGCCCGCCCGTAACGCTGGTCCTACATGGCAGTCACGGACGGAGCTGGATCTCAGTGATCGATCGCCCGGACCAGCGAGCGCACCCTGGGACGATCCTGGCAATAAAACGTGCCCTGCAGCTCGCGGCCGCACCCGAGGTATAAGCCGAACTGCCTATTTGAGCACCGGTCAGAGTGCGTTGGCCGGCCCACGGGCCTGCGTACATGGTGCAAACCACATCAGGCCAATTCGAAAGGGGAACAGCGCCAGGCCTGCTGAAACCCGCACAAGTCAGCATGCCGCACCGCGCACCACTTGTGTCGACTCCAAATCACGGCAATCAGCTGACGACCGGGAGATCCCGTGCCCATTCATAAGATGCTCACACAGCCTCAGCACACCACCATGTTCGCAGGGTGGCTGGCTCGGCACTGGTTACCCACGTTTCTCGTCGTCTATGGCCTGTGGGTGATCCTGCCGTGGCTGGCGCCCGTGCTGATGCAATTCGGACAGGACGAAGCGGGAAAGGCGATATACTTTGTCTATTCCCTCTTCTGCCATCAATTGCCGGAGCGCTCGTTCTTCCTGTTCGGGCCACACATCATGTACTCGCTCTCCGATTTTCAGGCTGCGTGGCAGAACACGCTCAGTCCCATGGTCCTGAGGAAATTCATCGGAAATGAGTCCATGGGTTGGAAGGTGGCATGGTCGGATCGTATGGTCTCCTTCTACACCACTGTCTGGCTGATGGGGTTTGCCTGGTGGCCGTTGCGGCGAAAGATGAAGCCTTTGTCATGGTGGGGATTCGCCCTGCTGCTTCTGCCGATGGTGCTTGACGGTGCCACGCACACCCTCAGCGACTTCAGCGGACTTGGGCGGGGCTTCCGCGACTCAAATGATTGGCTGCTCACCTTGACGAACAGCACTCTGCCTCTGGCGTACACCGGTGACGCGCTTGGTTCCTTCAATTCATGGGCGCGGCTGATCACCGGAGTCCTGGCGGGGCTAGGCATCGTCTGGTTCGCCTTCCCGCACCTGGAGAGATCCTTTGCCCAAGACTAAGGAGAAGATCAGGGTGCTGCTGGCCGATGACCATCACATGGTACGCGCTGGCATCCGCGAGCTGCTCGAGGGCGCGGGCGATCTGCAGGTTGTGGCCGAGGCAGGAGACGGCGAGGAGGCCCAGGCACTGATCCAGAAGCACAAGCCGGATGTGGCGGTGCTTGATATCCAAATGCCGAAGGTGAGCGGTATAGAAGTCACCCGCTGGGTGCGCTCCGCGCAGCCCGGCGTGGGCGTGCTGATCCTCACCGCCTACGACGACGATCCCTACGTAATGGCAGTGCTGCAAGCCGGCGCCAATGGGTATGTGCTGAAGACCGCCCAGGCGGATGAGCTTGTGCAGGCAGTCCGAGACGTGCATGAAGGCAAGTCGGCCCTGGATCCGGCCATCACCCGCAAGCTGATGTCAAGCTTGTTCAAGCCCGCGCAGCGCGCCGCCGTCGAAGCGCTGACCGATCGCGAGTTCGAGGTCCTGCGCCTCGCCGCCAAAGGCTTCACCAACAAGGCCATCGGGGTCCAATTGGGAATCAGCGACCGCACCGTGCAAGGTCACCTGGCGCACATATTTGCCAAGCTGCAAGCTGCCAGCCGCACCGAGGCAGTAATGCGCGCGGTCTCACTGGGCTGGATCCCGCAGGACACCGCCGATCTCGGCGAATAGCGCCCCATGCCAAAGGACTCCCGGCCTCTTTTCCAGCGGGGCTTGACCCTCCAGGTGCTGGTGCTGATTATCCTGCCGCTGACCGTACTGCTGACGGTGATCGCCGTTGGTAGCATTGCCATCCACCAGCAGGTGATGCGCGCCAGCCTCCCACAGGCGGCAGAGCAAACCGCGCCCGACCCCGAGCTGGAATTGACACTGGTCGCGCCGCTGGTTCTGCTCGCCCCACTACTGTTTGCCCTGGGGGCGTTGTGGTTCGGTGCCCGGCAGATCGTCCAGCCGCTGCAGCAGCTTGAACTCAAAGCCGCGGCGGTGGCCTCGGGCGACTTCGATGCGATCCAGGAGCCGGTCGGCGGCATCTCCGAGGTGCAACACCTCCAGGCAGAACTCGCGGCCATGGCACGCAAGGTTCAGGCTTCACAGACAGGACTGCATGACTATATTGGGGCTATCACCTCGGCACAGGAGGAGGAGCGGCTGCGCATGGCGCGCGAACTCCACGACGACACAATCCAGGAGCTCATCGCACTGAAACAGCGTCTGCAGTTGGCGCGGAAGGCGTCAAAGGACCACTACGCCGCCTCGACGCTCGAAGAATTGGAGCGCCTGGCTGAAGGAACGATCGACAACGTGCGGCGGATGACCCGGGCGCTGCGGCCGATCTACCTTGAGGATCTCGGCCTTGTGACCGCCCTCGAGATGCTGACCCGGGAGACAAGTCAGCCAGATGTGTTGCAGGTCGACTTCCAAAGGACCGGCCAGGAACGACGCCTGAACCGCGAGGCTGAATTGGCCCTTTACCGGATAGCTCAGCAGGCCCTGAATAATGTGGTGCGCCACGCACGGGCCCGGCTAGCTATCCTGAAGGTGGTTTTCTCCGATGCGCAGATCGGTCTTGAGGTCAGCGACGATGGGATCGGTTTCCAAATGCCGCGGCAACCGACCGACCTCTCTCCCAGAGGACACTTTGGTTTGCTGGGGATGCGCGAACGCGCGGACTTGATCGGGGCACACCTCGAAGTGCGCAGCGAGCCGGGAGGCGGGACTCGTGTGTCCGTGTGTCTGCCTCTGGGGGAGCTGCAGGAGACAGCGCGCGCCGATCTGCGCACTTAACGTGGGCCGTCTTGCAGTTGTACGTGGGCCCGTTCCGAAACACAATGCCCGGCAGAATATGGATACTTCAGCCTCCTGTCCCACCGAGGCGTGAGGCCGCGAATCTGATCCGAATGAGCCTGGAGGACGGTTACCGCATATGACCAACACAAAGCACGAACATCATGGGCAGGCCGACCACACTTCGCATGAAATGCACGAGCACGGCGTAGATGGCGCTCATGCCGCTCACGATATTCGCCAACCTACAGGTGGCGCGCTGCAGGCCGCGACCCCAACGCCCGCGGCGGCCGAGGCGCACACAGGCCGCGACGAGCATGGGGCACATGCCGATCACACGGGGCATGAGCAAATGTTCCGGCGGCGATTCTGGGTGAGCCTGACTCTGAGCGTTCCGGTGCTGGTCTTCAGCCCGATGATCCAGGACTTGCTGGGATTCCGTGTGCCGTCTTTCGCGGGAAGTGAGTGGATCCCATTTGTCTTTGCGCTTGTGATTTTCGCATATGGTGGCACGCCGTTCGTGCGCCTGGCTGTACCCGAGATCCGCAACCGCGAGCCGGGGATGATGACCCTGATCACGCTTGCCATATCGGTCGCCTTCATGTACAGCTTGGCGGCGCAGGTGCTCGGCCTGGGCGAGGGCTTCTTTTGGGAATTGGTGACTCTCATCGATATTATGCTGCTTGGTCACTGGCTCGAGATGCGCAGCGTGCGGCAGGCATCCGGTGCCCTGAATGAGTTGGCCCGACTCATGCCCGACACGGCCGAGTTGGTACTTCCTGAGGGCGGGACGAAGACGGTCGCTGCTGCTGCGCTCGAGCTCAGCGAGGTCGTCTTGGTACGGCCCGGCGCCAGCATCCCGGCCGACGGCCAGGTGGCCGAGGGTGAATCAAGCGTCAATGAGTCAATGGTGACCGGTGAATCCAAGCCGGTGGACAAGGTCGCCGGCGCCAAGGTAATCGCGGGGACGATCAACGGCGATGGCAGCCTGCGCGTTCGAGTCACGGCCACGGGCGATCAGACTGCCCTGGCCGGGATCATGCGACTGGTCGAGCAAGCACAGCAATCCAAGTCTCGTACCCAGCTTCTGGCAGACAAGGCCGCTGGCTGGCTGTTCTACGTCGCGCTGGCGGTCGCGGTACTCACGTTCATTGCCTGGATTATTGCCATCGGGTGGGACCTTGAGGTGCTGAAACGCGTTGTCACTGTCTTGGTGATTGCCTGCCCGCACGCCCTGGGTCTGGCCGTACCGCTGGTAGTCGCCATCACGACCTCCATGGGTGCACGCAACGGGATCCTGATCAGGAACAGGCTCGCGCTCGAGGCGGCGCGCGAGATCGATGTGGTGGTCTTCGATAAGACGGGCACATTGACCAGGGGCGAGTTCGGCGTCGTGGGTATGGCTGTGATCGAGGGATGGCAGGAGGAGGATGTGCTAGCCCTGACGGCCGCGGTCGAAGGGGACTCGGAGCACCTGATCGCGCGCGCCGTGCGCAAGGCGGCTGATGAACGCGGACTGAAGCTGCCGGCCGTCAGCGACTTCACTGCCATCAAGGGACGCGGCGTCCAGGCTGCGTACACGGGCAAGTCGGTGCGCGTCGGGGGCCCGCGCCTGCTAGAGATGCTGGGACTTGCGCCATCGACCAGCCTTCAGTCGTTTGCCGAGGCGGCGGGGAAGAAGGTGCAATCGGTCATTTTCACGGTCGTTGAGAGCACGGTTGTCGCCGCGTTCGCTGTGGCAGACGTGATTCGGCCGGAGAGCCGCCGGGCGATCGAAGCCCTGCAAAAGATGAACGTGCAGGTCGCCATGTTGACGGGTGACAGCCAGGCTGTGGCCGATGCAGTCGCGGCTGAACTGGGCATCGATCAGGTGTTCGCCGAGGTGCTGCCGGAGAACAAGGATCAGATAGTGGCCCAGCTTCAGTCACAAGGAAAGCACGTGGCCATGGTTGGGGATGGTGTCAATGATGCGCCGGCGCTGACGCGGGCGGACGTGGGCATTGCCATTGGCGGCGGTACAGACGTGGCGATTGAATCCGCCGGACTCATCCTGGTGCAGAGCAATCCACTGGACGTGGTGAAGATATTCGCCTTGAGCCGCGCGAGTTACCGGAAGATGATCCAGAATCTGTGGTGGGCCGCCGGCTACAACATCGTCGCCCTGCCGTTGGCCGCGGGAGTGCTGGCGCCCTGGAATATCCTGATCTCACCGGCGTTCGGTGCACTGCTCATGTCGGTCAGCACCATTGTTGTGGCCATCAATGCGCAGCTGCTGCGGCGGACCACGCTGAGCGCCGGCTAGTTCCTGTTCCCATCGGCATAAGCCAAGATGCCTATCCCGCGGACGCGCCGCATGGCGCTTCCGCGAGCTCGTCGTTTCCTGCAAAATGGAAACGAAGGAGCGACTATGATGAAAACGTTTGGAGATCCAGTCTGCGGTATGGATGTCACACCGCAGAACGCGGCCGGCAGTTCCGAATACCAGGGCAACCCATACTACTTCTGCTCGCTGGGCTGCAAAGAGACCTTTGATAGGCAGCCCGATATGTATGCGAGCCGGGCGGAGCCTGTGCACACGCACGGGTGCTGCTGAGGCAATTCTCCCTTCGAAAGTGGCCTGCCCGCTCAGCCCGGGCAGGCCATTCTGCTTAGTGCGGCATAGGCCGAATCATTCTCGAAAAGTGGGACTGCATGTCCTGGACTGAGGCGCGAGGTCCTTGGATGGAAATGATCACATCACGCTACATTCCGGCGCTCAGCTTCCGTTGGCTCACGCCGCTTTACGACCCACTTCTCCGATGGGGTATGCGCGAGGAGGTCTTTAAGGGCCGCCTCATCGTGCGGGCCGGCATCCAGGCAGGCCAGGAAGTTCTCGATGTGGGATGCGGCACGGGCACACTCAGCCTGATGATCAAGCGGGCGGTGCCCGGGGCGCGCGTGACCGGCGTGGACGGCGACCCCGGAGTTCTTTCCATCGCACGACGTAAGGCGGCGCAGTCGAACCTGCACGTTCAATGGGATGAAGGCATGGCATACGACCTGCCCTATCCCGACAATGCATTTGATGTGGTCGTGAGCAGTCTGGTCATCCATCACCTGGTCACAACGGACAAGCTGCGTGCATTCCGGGAGGTCCGCCGCGTGTTGCGGCCGCGCGGAACCTTCCATATCGTTGATTTTGGCAGGCCCTTCAGCGTGACTACATATCTTCAGAGCACGATCATGAAAAGGCTGGAACAGGCCGGCGACAATTTCGACGGACGCCTCCTGCCCATGCTGCGAGATTCGGGTTCTACGCGGGCGCAAGAAACCGAGCCCATGAACACCGTATTCGGGCCGATCTGGTTCTACGAGGCTGCCAATGCAAACACCTAGACCGAGTTCCCAAACGCTGTCCCCATCCCGTAAGAAATCCGTCGCGGTCCGTGACGCAGGCGACGCATCCGCTTCGTTGGCGCTGGCCTACCCACGCCCCAACGGTGCCTGGCTATTCCCATCCCTGGTCGTGGCTGCCTTTTTCACGGGGCTACTGGTCAGCTATCGCGTGTGGGCAGGGGATATGAGGGCCGCGGCTGCGTCGGGGGCCGGTGATGTGAGGGCCGGGACTGCCTCGGGGGCGGTTGATGCGAGGGCCTTGGCTGCGTCCAACGATGGCAAAGCACCGAAGTCCGCTGTAGATTTCGAGGGATTGCGCATGGAGGTCAATCCGCCGGAGGGCTACCGGATAGGCGAGCGCTATGGGGACCTCGGGCCGCGGCTGCTGGCAGCAGGCGTCATCGATTACGACGCGTTCGCCGCCCTCTATGATCAGGCAGGGCAGCCGTTGGATGCACTGCAGATCGAAGCGCTGCTGCGCGGCAGCGACGAGCAAGTTGTCATCTCACCGGATAATTCCTATTTCCTGCTCAACTTCTTCTGGGCGGTGGGTCTGGCCAACAAGAACTCCATCCTCACCGAAGGGCCAATGGTCAAGTACAGCGACGGCAAGATCGAGACTTTCGCTTCGACAGGCGGATGGCGCATCTCCACCAAACCCGTTACGGACCTGTACGCGAGCATGGACCTGATCCCTTTGACGCCCGAACAGCAAAGGCGCGTGGAAGAGGTTGCCTCGGCCGTCTACCGGCCTTGCTGCGGCAACCCAACCTCCTTTCCCGACTGCAACCACGGGATGGCCATGCTGGGGATTCTGGAGTTGATGGCATCGAACAACGCCACGCTGGACGAGATGTTCGCGGCGGCCAAGTACGTGAACGCATATTGGTTCCCCGGCCAGGCGTTTGAAACCGCTCTGTATCTTAAGACGAACAAAGGCATCGACTTCGCGCAGGCCGATCCGCGTATGCTGACTGGCGCAGGCCTCGCGTCGGGCAAAGGTTTTGCTGCGATCCACCAGGATTTGCAGATCAGTGGGCTGCTGCCGCAAGAAACAGGCGGATCCGGCAGCTGCACCAACTGAGAAGGAGCTTCCATGATGATGGGACTGGGATTCTGGCTCATGCTGCTGGTGCTGTCGGTGCCCATCCTATTGCTAGTGGGCCTGGTCCTGCTGATGATCAAGCCGATCATCAGGCCAATGGAAACTCCGGCAAGCGCAGGCTCCATGCAAAAGGACCCGGGCTCAAGCCGGGCCGTCTGTTCCCACTGCGGCGCCGGGCTTCAGGCGAACTGGGCGCATTGTCCGCAGTGCGGTGCGCCGGCAAATGGGTAGCCCGACGGACGCGACAGGGGGCGAATGTGAGCCAAACGCGCCGCGTCCCGCTCTGGGCGCAGATCAGCATCTGGGGGAGTCTGAGCGCGCTCCTGATCTTCGTTGGCATGGGACTGCGACGCGCGCAGGAAGGGACGGTCCAGCCAGGCGACAAGATCGCCGATTTTGGACTGACATTGTTCGGCGGCTATGAATACAACGGCAAGTCTGAGATCCGCTTGTACGACTTTCGCGGCAAAGTCGTTCTGGTCAATTTCTGGGCCTCCTGGTGCAAACCGTGCGAGCAGGAAGCCGCGGCCCTGGAGGGTGCCTGGAAACACTATGAGCCCGAAGAACAGGTCGTCTTCCTTGGCATCGACTAGGTGGACACAGAGCCGGCAGCGCGGGCGTTTATGAAGAAGTTCGGTGCATCGTACCCGAACGGCCCCGACATCGGAACGCGTCTGGCACAGATGTTCCGCATCAAGGGCGTGCCCGAGACCTTCATCCTGGATACCGCCGGCGTGTTGAGGTATGTCAAGATCGGTCCGTTTGCCAGCGCCGAAGAGATCATGGCTGCCATCGATCCGCTGCTGCCTTGAACAACGAGGTCCCATGAGAACAACCAAGAGGAAACCGGCACAGAATCGAAAGGAATGGCCGGCCGTGGTCTACTTCTGGGGATTCGGCCTGGCCATCCTCAGTTACGTCGTCGCGCGCTTGGCCCTGGATGGCAAGCCCCATCCGTATCACTGGCTCGCGGGTTTGGTTGGCGGGCTTGCCGGCATCCCGATCGGTTGGGCTTGGTTCCGCTGGCGTGGCGACCTGTTCTGAAGGACCCTTTCCGCACCGCCAGTTATCGCAGGAATCATTGCTGATAATCGTCATAGGCCATTTGGCCTGTGCTTTCGGGGGCTATCCGGCCCTGCGGGTCTGCCGCACTGTGAACTACCATCAGGGCATCTCAGCACGCACAGGTGCCCATGGCCGCCCAATCTCGCAGCTGGTTCCCCCTTCTTGTCCTGTTCGCCCTACTGGCCGCCGCCCTCCCGGCTTGCTCGACAGCCCCGGATTCGGCCGGCCTGCACATGATGGCGATGGACCAGCTTCCATCGGACGTTCAGTCGGCGCCGGCCAGCGTCCGCACGGCGTATCAGTTCGCCGCGGCCAACCCGGATGTGATGGAAGACATACCCTGTTACTGCGGCTGCGGCAGCATCGGTCACACGTCCAACTATTCCTGCTACGTGTCGCACGCCGACCAGAACGGCGTCATCACCTTCGACAATCACGCCCTGGGGTGCTCCATCTGCGTCGACATCACGCTGGATGCCATGAGGCTGCTCAAGGAGGGCAAGTCCGTGCCCGAGATCCGGGCCTACGTGGACGCCACGTACTCCAAGTACGGGACGTCCAATATGGAATAGGCCGACATAATGCGCGGATCGGTCCGCAGACAAGCCGGCGGCGAACAGAGGCCGAGGTAATGATCAGGTCGTCATGGATCTCCTGGTTGGTTGTTGTGCTGGCTGCGCTGGTTGTGGCCTTTGCGCCGCTACCTGCAGCCGCTGTCCAGCCGCCGACAGAGCGCCTCTTTCACCTCCAGGCCAGCCAGTACGCATATGCGCCGGCAGAACTGCATGTCAATCCCGGAGATACAGTGACCATCGAACTGATCAGCACCGATGCCGTTCACGGTCTGTATGTTGATGGCTACGGCGCCTCGTTGGAAGCCGATCCCGGGCAGAGCACCTCCCTGACCTTTGTCGCGAACAGACCGGGATCATTCCGATTCAGGTGCAACGTCACCTGCGGTGCGCTGCATCCATTCATGATTGGCAGGCTGACGGTCGGAACCAACACCATGTTCTATCGGGGCGTGGGCCTTTCCCTGCTCGGCGCACTCGGGGTCATGCTGACCCGGCGCAAGCCCTCGGATGGCGGCGTCCAGGTATGAGCCGACTTGAACTGACGGCACACGGAGGCGTCAAGGCCCTGCTGAAGAACAGGTATCCGCAGCTGGCGCTCCTGGTGCTGATGCTGGCCGGCTACATCTTCGCCATCATGGCCGGGCTGATCGGATCGCCCGTGGGCAGCAGCAACTTCAGTATCGTATTTGTATGGATCGCGTGGTGGGCCGCGTTGATCCTGGTTGCGGTGCCAGTTCTCGGCCGCGGCTGGTGCTCGGTCTGCCCGATCCCGCTGCCGGGCGAGTGGCTGCAGCGCGGCGCGGTGCTCGGACCCAACTCGCATACACCACGCTGGCGCGGCATACGCTGGCCGCGCCCCCTGCGTAACATCTGGCTGCAGAGCGCCGCGTTCCTGCTGCTGGCGCTATTCAGCACTATCCTGCTGACATCGCCGCTGGTTACAGCCATCGTGCTGGCCGGCATGCTGCTTGCGGCCATCGGGCTGAGCATGGCATTCGAAAGGCGCTCGTTCTGCCGGTATCTGTGTCCTGTTGGTGGCTTCATTGGCCTGTATTCGCAGGCCGCCCCCATCGAATTGCGCATAAAGAACAAATCCGTCTGCACCGAATGCATCGGCAAGCCGTGCTACAACGGCTCTGCAGAGGGATATGGTTGCCCCTGGGATGTCTTTCCGGGCGGACTGACGAAGAACACGTACTGCGGGCTATGCATGGAATGCATCCGCACCTGCCCCCACGACAACATCGCCATTAATCTGCGCCCCTTCGGGGCGGATTTGGAGCAACCGGCGGGTCGACTGGACGAGGCCTTCAAGTCCTTCGTGATGCTCGGCTCGGCCATGATCTACTCGGCTGTGCTTCTGGGTCCCTGGGGCGTCCTCAAGGACGCAGCCTATCGCATCGGCTCATCATCCTGGTTCATGTATGCAATGGCCTTCGTGGCCTTCATCTGCATCCTTCTTCCGGGTCTATTCGCCCTGTGCGCTGCACCCGGCGGCGGTGTGCGCACGTTCAGGCTGCGCTTCTCGCGGATGTCCGCCGCCCTTATTCCGCTCGGTCTGACGGCTTGGATCGCGTTCAGCCTGTCCTTTGTGCTCACCAATGCCTCCTACACTCTTGTCTCGCTGTCCGATCCGCTCAGCCTGGGCTGGAACCTGCTGGGCACCGCGGACATTGCGTGGCAGCCGGTGCTGACCGCCGGCTTGGGTCCGGCCCAGACCCTGGTTCTTGCAGGCGGCGTGCTATGGTCGTCGCGCGTGGCGCATAGGGCAGCAGCCGGGTCACGCATCTCGCCCGTCCCGGCCATGGCCTACTGTGCCGGAGCCGCCCTGCTCCTGATGTGGCTGTTGCTATGAAACGCCCCGAGTTCATCGCGCGGCTGGTGGTGGGCGCAGCCGTCCTGGGGGCGATCGCCGTGCCGCTGATCCTGTGGTGGCGAACGCCGCTGGTGCACGCGCAGATGGCTGAGGACGGCGGATGGAACCCAGACGCGTTGAAGGCCGCCGTTGGCGTGCCGCTGCAACTGCGAATCACCTCGGACGACGTGGTGCACGGGTTTGCAGTCGGAAAGCTGGACATCCCGGCGGTGGATATTGTTCCAGGGAAGGTCACGAACATCACGCTGCTCTTCCAGGATCCCGGCACCTACACGTTCTTCTGCACACGCTGGTGCGGGCTGAATCACTGGCGGATGCGCGGCACAATCGAGGTCGTGGGCGACGTCGCGGCTGCAAACCCCCCGCACGAACGAAGCAGGCCGTTGTACACCACGCTGGGCATCGACCTCGATGCACCCCGCAGCGCCCCCCTGACTCCCGCCGAGAAGCCCGTGGCCGCCTTGGAGGCTCAACAATTCAAGGACGAGCTTGCAGGCTACATGTCCGTGGTGTACTATCGCAGCCGCTCTCCGTACGAGGTATGGCGGGAGTTGCGCGCCGATCCTGCCTCTGCCGCGCGGGGCGACTCGGAGTTGTGGAACATGACGGCTTCGATCTGGCGCTCCAACACCACGCCACAGGCGGTTGCAGAGGGCGAGCAGCTCTTCGCCCAGAACTGCGCTGCCTGTCACGCTGAGGGCGGAGCGGGCGACGGTGTGTTCGCCGATGACCTGGCGGCCGCCGGCCAAGCCTCGTTGCAGAGTATGATGGGCGACAGCCAGATGGTGATGCAGTCGCCCGCCCGCCTGACGGATGCGCGGCGTATGCTGGCTGCCAGTCCCGCCCTGCTGCAGGGCAAGATCCTGCGGGGCGGCATGGGCACAGGCATGCCGTCCTGGGGCCCGATCTTCACCGAGGAGCAGACCTGGAACCTGGTCGCCTATCTTTACTCGTTCCAGTTCGAGTATCGTTAGGACAGGAGGCTTGATGAGTCAGAGAAACAAACCCCGGACGCACGGGCAGCACTCCAACTTGGCCCTGCCGATCGTCATTTTCGGTGTGATCCTCATCGTGACCGCCATCGTCCTCCTGACGCGGCGGGGCGGCGGGAGCGATAGCGGCACTCCGCAGATCGTCGTGGACCAGCAGATGATCGACTACGGCTACGTCAAGTTCGGCGAGACGCGGGCGTTCGAGATCGTCGTCACCAATGTGGGAGACGGCGCCCTGAAATTCCAGAAGACACCCTACGTCGAAGTCCTGGAGGGCTGTTGACCGCCCCAACTAACCGTCGGTTCGATGGTTCTTGCCCCAGGCGAAAGCACCACAGTAAGGTCCGGTCCATTCATGATGCATGAGGGCATGGATGGTCCTCACAACTTCGGCGTGCACCTGATCACGAATGACCCGCAGCAGCCTCAGTTGATGGTGAATGTACTCTCTGATTGGGGACCATAATGCAGGTGTCGGCATTTCTTGTGCGATGACAGGAGAATAATGGAGCTGAAGATGGCAGGAGCATACAAAGACCCCGTGTGCGGGATGGACGCCACGCCCGAGACCGCCGCGGGGAAGTTCGAGTACCAGGGCATGACCTACTATTTCTGTTCCCCGGGATGCAAGCGGTCGTTCGAAAAGGATCCGGAGAAGTACCTCGCCCCAGACTACAAGCCGCACATGTAGCCCCATGCCATCGAAGGGAAAGCCCGAGGCGACTCGGGTTCTCTCTGTCAATTCGACTGACGCGATCTTCGCGCCCTCAGAGGCGGGCTGCACGCACCACTTGTGTGCTCGCAGCCAGTGTCAGCACCAGCAGGGCGGCGAAGATGCCGACGAAGCCCTATTGGCCCCGTTGCGCCAAGTACCCCGGACCCACGAAGACAGAGTACAGCAGCATTCCCACCGCCGTCAGGTACCTGCTGGCTGCCCAGCGGAGGCCTCTGAGAAGCCTGACTCCGTCGATAATCACGCCGACGGCCGTCACCAACTCGCCCGCCAATTGAAAACCAATGCGCCGGGGCTCCGGCTGCAATTCAGGCACCTGCCCGGCTGCCAAGAAGAGAACCCCAATCGGGATCATCAGTAGGCCCACCACGATCTCAACCCCCGCGAATCTCATGTCGTCTTCTCCTAGGGATTATGTTTGCTGAGGATGACTTCTTCCGCCATCACCAGCAGTTCTGAGTCGCTCATTTGGCGGACCGCAGCGGCGCTTACGGGCGGATGGATCACCAGTTCCGGGCGAGCCCGGGGGTCCACGTAGAACCTGTGCGCAGGTTTGAGTGTATACAATCCGTTCAACGTCACGAGAAGCAAGTCGCAGGACGTCTGCCTGAGCATGTAGATGAAGCCGCGCCGGAAGCGATGGATTCTGCCATCCGGCGTCCTCTTGCCCTCCGGAAAGATGATCACGCTGGTGGGGGCTGTCCGCTTGGCGAGATGAAATTCGAGGGCCCGTTTTCCGCGCCCGGTTTTCCCCGGCTGAACGAATATGGTGCCCAGCTGCTGCAGCACATGGCCAAGAAGTGGAACCTTCTTCAGGAATGCGTGGGCGACCAGGGCGGCTCGCGGGAATACACCGACCAAGGCGAAGCCGGCATAGCCGCTCGGATAATTCGCGATGATCACATATGTGCGCCGCGGTTCGAGGTTCTCATAGCCTGAGATCTTCAATTGCATTCCGACTATCGCAAACACGCACCTGACAAACCAGCGTTTCAGCGCCGGAATCCCTTGTCGGTTCAGGCAGGAAATCAAGACCGCGAAGGGGAGCACGGTGAAGACATACAGGTGGGTGCCGAGGTACAGGCAAAGCGTGGAAACAACCACACGCACGAAATGAAGCATTGGAGCTCCGGCTTACGCCTCCCGACAGGCCATGGCGGTGCGCTTCGGCTGCCACTTTTCACGCAGGACGCGAGTCCCAGCCGCCGAGGAAAGTCTACTCCAGATCCCAAAAGCGCGGCCCACGAGGCCCTGCTGGCCGCCCCTCAGCACACTTCGCGCCAATTTCACTTTGTGCAATGGATGGGAGAGGACTACCTTTGGGACGCGCTTGACGAGCGTCCTGAACGTTGTACAATCTCGTATAGACAAGCCCCATTTCAACATGAGGGAGGCACTCATGGATGTCATTAAAGTGGCTGCCAACTCTCGCACTTCCGCTGTGGCCGGGGCAATAGCGGGCGTAATCCGTGAACACAAGCACGCTGAGGTTCAGGCCATTGGCGCCGGCGCGGTGAACCAGGCCATCAAGGCACTTGTGCTGGCGACGGGCTACTTGAAGGACGATGGTATTGAGATCGCCTGTGTGCCCCAATTTGTGGACGTGACGATCGACGACAAGGTGCGCACGGCCATCAAACTCGTGGTCGATCCGAAGTAGGTGCAGTTCATCTTGCAGGTGGTCCGCTCGAGGGTGGGTGCTGCGCGGCCTGAGGCCGATCCCAAATACTGCAAATACAGGCTGCTGGGTCATGGGTTCATGCGCGGCGTGAAATCGTTGGGCGCCACGGCGTTCTGATCCACGCCCTGGCCTCGACTCCTGGCCCCTCCCGCGCCTCGGCTGTGGCGCCATGCAGCTCCGCTCCCGCATGCCAATTCGACTGCTTGGGAACACAGGCGGTAGAATGAACCTTGTAACGCGTTTCTGGACCGCAACGGAGTCCCAGCATGTCCCTGACCGACCTCATTCCGACGCTGCAGCTTGCCATTGGCCCCGTGATCCTGATCTCGGGAGTCGGGCTCGTCCTCCTTAGCATGACCAACCGTTTCGGTCGCATCGTCGACCGTTCGCGCATCCTGACGGAGGACTTGCGGCGTGCGCCGCGTCCCGCCCGCGGACGCATCGTCGCGCAGCTTCGCATCCTATCGGACAGGGCCCGGCTCCTGAGGGTGTGCATTGCCTTCGCGGCCATCAGCGCCCTGCTCGCGGCGGTCCTCGTGATCAGCCTGTTCCTGGGCGCGCTGCTGCAGCTTGGCATGGTGGTCATCATCGTCAGCATGTTCGTGCTGTGCATGCTGAGCTTGATCGCCTCGTTGGTCCTGTTCATCTCGGATATCAGCCTGTCCCTCAAAGCCTTCTGGCTTGAGCTGCCGCCCGAGGCGCGCAAGGATAAGTAGTGCGGGAAATCCAGTTCCCCACAGACACGCCTCTCCTCCGGCTTTAGAAGTGCTCTTGACCGCCACGCCGCCAGACATGCCCCCTGCACGCAAAACTCCGCCCTCCAGGCTGCATGCGATCCGTCGCCTCATCAGTGATCCTCCGGTAGCGGCCATGATCGTCGTCCTCATACTGGCCGCGGCGTGGACGCTCTTCTCGCGCCTTGGGGAGGCCTCATCCCTGCCGTCAGCGGTGCCTCCAAATCCCCGGACCGGATTCTCCGCGCCCGATTTCACGCTTGAGACACTCGAAGGCGACAAGTTAACCCTGTCAGAACTACGCGGGCATCCGGTGTTGCTCAACCTGTGGGCAAGCTGGTGTCTGCCCTGCAGGGTCGAAATGCCGGCCATCGAGCGGGTCTATGAGCGCCATCGCGGCGATGGCTTGGTCGTGGTCGGGATGAACGTCACCTCGCAGGATTCAGAGGCGGCCGCCAGGGCCTTCGCGCAGGAGTTCGGCCTGACGTTCCCGATCGTCCTGGACCGCGATGGGGGTGCCAGCGCACGCTACGAGGTCATGGGGTTGCCCTCCACCTACTTCATCGACCGCGGCGGGACCATCCGCAACGTGATCATTGGCGGTCCGATGAGCGAGGCCGTGATGCTATCCAATGTCGAAGAGCTGCTGCAGGAACCGTGATGCTGCCATTCGTGCGGGTGGGCCCGCTGCTCGTTCAACTTCCCGGCCTGGCGCTCCTGGCCGGAGTGTGGATCGGAACGAATTTCGTCGAGAAGGAAGCCATCCGCTTGCGGCTCAACGCCACTGCCATCCTCAATCTGATCGTGTACGGTCTCATTGGCGGCCTGGTCGGCGCGCGGTTGTTGTACGCGTTGGAGCACATCAACGCATACAGCACCGCGCCGCTGAGCCTGTTCGCTTTGAGCACCAACGCGCTGGACGCATCGGGGGGACTGCTGGTTGGTAGCGCGGCCGCGTTGCTGTACGGCCGCGCGAAGGCGCTGCCGCTGCGCGAAACATTGGACGCCCTGGCGCCGGGGCTGGCGGTGTTCATGATCGCGAGCGGCGTCGCCAACTTCCTCAGCGGCCATGGATACGGCTCGCCTCTGCAGGCGCCGTGGGCGATCTACCTGTGGGGTGAGTACCGGCATCCGACGCAGATATATGAAACACTGCTGGCTGTGGGCGTGCTGTTCGCCTGGCGGTTCATGCCCTCGGCATCGGCGGGCGCGGGCAGCAGGTTCTGGCAGGTCATAGGCCTGTCTGCCGCCGCGCGCCTGTTCACCGAAGCCTTCCACGCCGACAGTGTGATCACGCCGGGTGGACTCCGGCTGGCGCAGGTGGTGGCCCTGCTGCTGCTGGCCGCGGCCCTGTACATGGGCCGGCGCTGGGCGGCAGCTGGCGCGCATGCGCCTGAGACGTCTGCCAAGCGCCGCCGCCGTGCCCCAGCCCTTCGGGGCGCCGGGGTGGGCGATGCCCGCCGGAAACGCCTCACTCCCCGCGCCACGAGGCGCGGGGAGTGAGGCGGTGGTCGCTTGATGCTCCCCCGCCCGACCGAGGCGATGGATGTAAAAGAAAAACAATGAGGAACGATTCCGGGGCGTAGGGATGAAAGTTGACTGGACATACTAACGGATGAAACGCGTGGAAGCATTGCAAGCAATGGAGGCGTTTTGCTCGTTGGGATCCTTCGGGTAGCCGCGGAGGATTCGGGGCCAAGAGCGTGGGATTCCAAACACAAGGGACACGAAGGGTGATCAAGCTGCGCCGAAAGCCGAGGCCAGGGACGATGGGCGGGAACAAAGCGCGTGGAGGGAAAGCGGCGAGCTGGCACGCCGGGCAGTATAGAACAAATGTGCTATTTCGTCAAGTACTGGATGAAATGGATGCGGGAATCCAGGAAGAGGGCGCAGCGCTGGTCAGGCAGGCACCCTGGACGAACACCAGGACGGGCAGGTGAACCAACTGATTTAAGAGAGCGAGACCAGCGTGTCTATGCGGTGTATGGAGTGAAAAAGTGGCTATCTGGTGCCAAGTCTCCGGGCAGATTGGTCTACTGCGCGCACAGGCTCCGCAGTGTGTTTTTCCAATTACAGCCGAATTGGAGCCACTTACAGCAGGAAGGGCGACTTTGACCTCCGTTGACCCCAACGGTTTGCGCTACCTGCTGGCGGGCAGGATGTGGAGTCCCCTTGGGAACAGCAGTTCGCTTTGGCGCAGAAAAACATGCCGCAGAGTCCCGCCAGTCGGGTGCAGGCTTTGTTGGGCGGCGCTATTCTGGTGGCCCACGATTATCGACGCCTTCTCGACAACTTCTCTTGTATCGTAGTACGACTCGTTTCCATGCACTACGCATGTTCCTGAACATTCTACCGCTGTTCCACCGTGCCTTGATGACTCTGGTTATGAAAGATACGCAATATAATCTTGTGCATGCCCCTCATCCTTTTTGATTTTGACGGTGTGCTTGCCGATACGCTTGCGGATATGCTTCGTTTTGCACAGGAGGTTTGTGATGAGTTGGGGGTGGAACATACGGTGATCGAAACAGATTTGAGTGAGCTGGAAGTGATGTCCTTTGCGACGTTGGGACGGGCGTGTGGAACGCCCGACGAATTGGTGGATGAGTTCGTCCGGAGGTGCACGGGGAAGTTCGCGGCGAGGAAGTCGCCACCGGCGATATTTGATGGCCTGGCGGAAGTCGTGAGGAAATTGGCAGAGAGGCATGCGCTTGTAGTGGTGACAGGGAATACCGAGGGGAATGTCCGCGCGTTCTTGGAGGAACATGGACTGGAGGGCTGTTTCCGGGCGGTGTATGGACTGGATATGCCCGGCTCGAAGGTGGAGAAGATCTTGATGGCGAAAAGTCATTCTGCGGCGGGGGGTGACATGGTATTCATGGTGGGGGATTCTCTTAGTGATGTGCGCGCGGCGAAGGAGGCAGGCGTCAGAAGCATCGCGGTCAGTTGGGGGCATCAAAGTGTGGGAAGGCTGGTTGGGGCGGTGCCCGACCATGTTGTCCTTTCGCCTGAGGAATTGATCGAAATAACCCAAAGACCTTAGGCCCCGCTGATCCGCCCCCAAACGTTTTGCCGGTTCTCGTGATGGTCCTAGTAGCACCATGGCGGGCACCAACCAGGCCTGGGATGCCGGGGAGCGATATCCCAGGGAACCGTGCGGTCGGAAATGGTTGTACTGCTTTCTTCAGGGCTGTGCTGCGTGTGTCTACTTGCGCCAGGGCGCAGGTCAGATCCGCCAGAGGAGTTGAGGCCCAATCCCGCTGATCAGGAGAGCGAGACCAGCGTGTCTATGCGGTGTATGGAGTGAAAAAGTGGATATCTGGTGCCAAGACTACGGGCGAATTTGTCTACTGCGCGCACAGGCTCCGCAGCGTGTTTTTCCCATTGCAGCACAATTGCAGCCGATCTTGAAGCAGGAAAAGCGACTCTGGTGCCCACTGCCAATGTGGCTCGGTGAGCCACCGCGCTTCCGATCCTGCACACTCAGTGGTTGCCGACAGGATCGAGTCTTTCAGCGAGCTTCTTTCAGATTCCCTTGCGCCGCGCATGGGTCTTTCTTGATAATTGGAATCTGATGGTTGGCGCGGAACCCGAGCTCCAGCGCCCGGTGCGGCACGCGCACGCTAGATCGGCGGCCGTCCCTGCGAAGTCGCCCTGAAGAAACAGCAGGAGCGCCTATCGCATCGAGCGCGCCTACTGTATCCTCGGACCTACGAGGGCTCGCTTCTGCCTACGGCGTCTCTGCGGCATGCTTTCTCGAGCCGCAGAAGGGATTCGAACCCCTGACCGGACGACTACGAAGCGTCTGCTCTACGAGTTGAGCTACCGCAGCGAGGCAAGTGCATCTTATAATATCTCCATGTGGTGCGCATGGCGATCCCTCAAGCCAAAGAGATGATTCCACTGCTGCTGCAACTGTACCGGCTGGACGTAGCGGTCATTTCCTTTGGGGCCTACGTAGCAGGCCTTGTATTCAGCGGAGGCGTTGGTCTGGCCGATCTGCCTGTTGGTCTGGGGATCAGCCTGATATCCTTCAACTATATCTATAGCCTGAATTCAATCGAAGATCGTCACATCGACTTGGTTAACAAGCCCCAGCGGCCGATTCCGGCAGGCAAACTGCCTCTCAGGATCGCGCGGCGCTATGTGACGCTCATTCTCGTGCTATCGGTAGCCTATCCATTTATGCTCAAGACAGACCTGATCAACCTCGCCCTCTTTCTGCTGTTGCCGCTGCTGGGATGGGCGTACTCCAGGCCACCGTTGCACTTGAAGACGAAGCCCATCCCTGCGGTGGTTTCGATTGCCCTCATGTATACAACACCGGTCGCAATCGGCCTCAGCTCCAGGCTGGATGCACTAGGTTCTGTCCATGCTACATTGCTGAGCTACATCTTTCTCTTCTGCCTGAGCGTCGTTCCCCTCAAAGACATCGAGGATGTCGAGGGCGACCAGCTCCACGGGAGCAAGAACTTGCTGGCCCTTGTCGGCCCTGATCGACTCCTGGCGCTTTCCGTCGCGGGCCTCGCGGCAGCTATTGTCCTTGTTCTGCTCGCGGATCTCGGCCTGCGCATCACCCTGGTTCTCGTTGCCCTCTCCGGCGCCACCGGCCTGCTCATCGCCGCGTTTGTTCTCTTCCGCCTGCCCCGCAGCCACATCTATCGCTCTGCCTTGGTTCTGATCGCCACCCTCGGCCTGTTGTTTGCCCTCAATGCACTTGTCTTTGGAGGAAGTCTGTGAAACGGATATTCTCGGGGTATGTCTCGCTCTTTCGTGAGGCTCTGGGCATTCCGAACGACGGCTCCTTCCTTGTGCCCCCGGCGAACCCCATCGTCCTTATCCTGATCTGCGGAATCATCGGCCTCATCCGCGACGTGCTTTCGATTGCCCTCCGCGCGCCGGCATTCTACAGTTTCCAGGGTGATATTCTCCTGACCTCCTTCGCTTTTCCCGTCCAGCTTTGCCTGCTGCCGGGAGCGCTGCTGGACTGGCAGCTGCGAAAACTCGGATACCGGGACCTCGCGGCCGACTCCATTTTTGGTCTTTCGTTCTATCTCCAGGCTCTGCACCTCATCATCCCGTTCGTCGACGCTGCCGGATTCGCTCTCGGGATTCCTCCCGAGTACGAACTTTTCGCGAACTCAATCCGCTCGGAGTGGTATACGAATGTGCTGCACATGTCCCCCGGCATCCTCTTCGGTTGGTGGGTCACGGCCTACGTCACCGCGAAAGTGCTCAGAAAGCGGCTGGGCATCAGGTGGCCCGCTATGCTGCTCGCGGGGGCCACAACATACGCTGCGATCTTGATCCCCACCTATTTCGTCTTTCCGGCATTGAATACGGTGTTCAGCCGGACGTTCGGGCCCTATCTTTGGAATCCCCTGGACTACCTCTTCGTCCATCCCAAGTGGTATCCGTTCTGGGGGTACGGTTGGTACTTCACGCTGTCTGCCGTGCCTGGACTCATCTACTATGTTCGCAATTCAGGTATGCAGGAAACCCGTGATTTCTTTCGCATGAGCACCGCTGGTCGGGCCCATGTCTGGCTCGTTTGCATTGCCGCCGCACGCTATTATTTGGATACGGTCTGGAGCCCGGGGCTTCGGGTCTTCCCGTGGCTGTTCGCCCTCCTCCATTACATCGTCTACCTGTACATGCTGTACCTCTTCGTCCCCGCCCTCGCGGGCTTCGTTCTCCATAGAGCCTTCGGGAGGCCCCTGGATACCGGCAGCGTGCTCCGCGAGTCTGTACTCGTGTGGATTGTCTACCCGATGGTTCCCATCATCAGTATGGCCACCCGCAGCGCTCCCCTTGGCACCATCGAGTGGTTTCGGTATATTCCCTCGTTCATGGTGGAGAACAACTTCCTGCCCGTTGGAATGATTGCGGTGATACCGGTTCTCTTGCTCTTCTATACACGGCTGATCTCGCGCACCTCCGGAGGCGGCTGGCTGCGATCCTTCGTGGCCATGCTGGCTGCCCTCATAGTTATCTATGTGCTCTTCTACCAGTACGCGGATCGGCTTCTTTTTCTCGTCTTGGGGCCGTACGGCCCGCTCTTTGCAGCTGGCCTCTATACACTCTGCTTTCTCGCGCCGCTATTCTTTACGGCCGGCCGATTCCATGCGGCTTTCGGTCGGCAGCGAATCATGCTTCCACACTTGGTTTGGGCAGCTGCCCTCCTCAGCGTCGCTTTGATGGCCGTTGGTCTTCTGTCGCTCCACGGCGCGCCGTGATGCCGGGCATCCGCTCCCGCCACCTTCTGGGCGGTCTGTCCATGCCTCCCATCTCCCGGACAACGCGCACCCACTCGCCAATGCCCATTTACCCCGTGCACCCGATTCGCCCGCCTGTCCAGGCGGCAGCGCACGAGAGGATGGTAGCGATATGAGGTCTTGGTTTCGGGTGGACACCCCCGGGCGCGCCTACGCGTGGCTCCTGGGATTTGGTGTGGCGCGCACCGTATTGGACTTCTTCTGGGTTCCTCAAAACTCCCAGCCTCTGTTCATGGTGCTCACCCTCTTCAACACCACGACGTATCAGTTCACCCTCTCCCTCTTCATACCTTGGATTGTTGGTTTCATTCTGGAGCGGGTGTTCTCCAAGCGAGTCAATGCCGCGGGCGTGCTCCGGGACTCCGTCCTCGTTTGGGCTGTGTTCCCCGCCGTCTCGATCCTCAGTATGGTCCTCAAGAGTCCACCCACGCAGACCATCGAGTGGTTTCGCCACATTCCCACCCTCATGGTCGAATACAACTTCCTCCCTGCGGGGATGATTGCAGTCATCCCCGTTCTGATCTTCGTCTACACACGGCTCGCGCTCCGTCACTCGGCGGCCACTTGGCCGGCCGCCCTGGCCTCAGTAGTTGGCTCCCTCTATCTGTTCTACTTGGTGTACTACCAGTACACAACTCAGTTCTTTCTTGGGATTATTTGGGCCCACGGTCCGATCGCGGCAGGCGGATACCACAACCTCGTAAGCTCGCTGCCACCTCTCCTCCTGGCAGGACGATTCCACGCTGCATTCGGTCCGCATCGCATCCAGCTGCCACGTCTGGCCGGGATAGTAACACTGCTCAGTTTGGCCGTCATGCTGCTTGGGCTTGCCCCGTCGTTCGCCCCAGGAATACTTCCACCCGCCCCCCAGTCGCCGGTCCTCTCCGGGGCCCGGTGGAACCTCCGCGCCTTTCAGCTCTATGACCAGACTGATGCCATGATCGCCTACGGCTATTACCTCGATCTGGATTCGGCGGGACGGCATGCCAAGAGCTTCTGGCTCACTCAACCCGGCTCTTTCTTCTTTCCCAACATCGAAAACGTCGTATCAGACGCGAATGGCTTGTCATATGCGGGCTTCTTGGAAATTGACATCGAGAACAGCATACTCACCCTAGACAGGAAACAGACACGCGAGCATGGCGATCGCGTACGCGATTCCCTTAAGGGACATGATGCCATTGTCGAATGTGCTGCCACCCTGGCCGGCGGGCAGTACAGGTGCTTCATGTTGGATCAGAACCTTTTCACGATATCTCCGAAGGCGGCTTCGTGGGCTGGCGAGACATTTCTTGCGTTGTCGGGAACCAATGCTTCGGTGATCGCTTCTGCGGTTGATGGCTATGCGGAGGGCGTGATTGCCATCGGGGACAAACGGTACGGTGTAGAGGCGGTCAGCCGGCAGGGTTGGGAGATCGCCATTACCTTTGAGACCGGTCGCGCGGTGGCACACTGTACCCAGTTGGCGCAATACGAGATCATGAGGGATGTGGATCCCCAGCCGGTGGAGAGTCCAGTACCTTGCCAATTGGACGTCCGTGCCAACGGGATTCCTGAGACCAGGACGACAGTGGATGGATTGCTCGAATGGATCGGCACCACACAGGGCACACGCCAGTGAATAGGCAGCTGCCGCTTGCTTGCAGGGTGGATGCTGCCTGTCAG